>Ga0181375_1000009_pt1 | contig 221435 bp, 212 predicted proteins | sample LowvirmetaG_FD_130090 | JGI IMG/M metagenome (GOLD analysis project Ga0181375, IMG submission 130090) | Marine viral communities from the Subarctic Pacific Ocean - Lowphox_11 viral metaG | ecosystem: Environmental > Aquatic > Marine > Oceanic | place: Subarctic Pacific Ocean | collected... | reverse complement strand
GGTGGTGGCGGCGGTGGTGGCGGAGGCGGTGGTGGCGGAGGCGGTGGTGGCGGTGGTGTCGCACCGAACGCATAACGCAGACCAACCGTCGCAACATGCTTGGTCAGGTCGCCATCATAAGCAATGCCGCCGTGATTGCCGTCAAGGTCAAGCTTCTCAGCCGAGAAGTACTTGTAGCCGACATCCATGGTGAGCTTTTCGCTCAGCTTGTAGCCAAAGCCCAGAAGGCCCTGGTAAGCAAAAGCCGTGTCCGAACCGGAGAAGCCATTGGCAGCGGAAAGATCCGTGCCGACCGCATTAACCAGGTTGCTGCCTTTAACTTTCGCGCGGATAGCACCGACACCAACACCGATGTAGGGCTGGAAAGCGCCTGTACGGTTGAAATCGTAGATTCCGTTGAACATCAGGTCAGTCGACTGCAGGTAGCCGCTTGGAAGCGATACTGTGCCTGGAGCAACACCGTTGAAGTTCGTTGGAACGCCAAGGTCGCCGCTGCTGTAGCCGAGAACGCCTTCAAGACGCACGCCATTGGACAGGCCATAGCCGAGACCAAGGTCGCCGCCCCATGCTTCTTCGATGTCCGACCGCGCGCCCATTGAGCCGTTCACGTCACTAACGACTGGATCGTGGTCCAGTGTGCCGTCAAAGGCATACGTCGCATCAGCGCGGCCGTACCAGCCCTCTTCAGCTTGAGCGACCATACCGGCAGACGCAAATGCGGCCGCGGCTGTCGCGCACATAAGAGTTTTTTTCATACTTGATCCCCTTCTTGTGCCGATGGACGGGATTGTCCTCGACCGCAGGTTCATACGCGCTTATTTGCGCATGGTTCCTGATAAACTTTTTTCCCGGATGCGGCGAGTGCTTTCAAACACTCAAACACCTAATTTCTAGGTATTTTTTGGTAACGCGACCCATTTGCAACAGATCGTAACGGTATGGCAAAATGATGGCCAAATTGTCATGAATCACCCACCCCACTTGGGAAATGGTACCGCCTCTCCGGTTTGAACGGAGGACCTCTGGTTCCACAAACCAGCGCTCTAACCAACTGAGCTAAGGCGGCCTATTTCGTGGAGATACAGCCCATTCCCTGACGATTCAAGCGCAGGAATGGGAGAAACTGCGTCTCCGAATCAGATCTTTGCGACCTGGTCGAATTCCAGATCGACTGGCGTACCGCGGCCAAAAATGGAAACGGTCACTTTCAAACGGCCATTGGCCTCGTCGATTTCTTCGACAGCGCCCTCGAAACCCTGGAATGGTCCGTCATTAACCTGAACCTGTTCGCCAATCTCGAACGAAACCTTGGGACGCGGACGCTCCTCGGCCGAATCAGTCGACGTGCCGAGAATACGATCAACTTCGCGTTGACGCACTGGCAGAGGCTTCTTTCCGCCATCCGATCCGAGAAACCCGGAAACCTTGGGTGTGTCCTTCACGAGGTGATAGACATCATCTGACATCTGCGCCTTCATCAGCACATAACCGGGGAAATAGCGGCGCTCGACGGTCTTCTTCTTGCCGCGGGCAACCTCGACAACTTCCTCAGTCGGGACCTGGATGTCTTCGATGAGCTCCAGAAGCCCCTTACGCTCAGCCTGCTCCAGAATAGAGGCTGCGACCTTCTTTTCGAAGTTCGAATAAGCGTGGACGATATACCATTTGGCTTCAGCCATGGGGCCTACGCGCTCCTTGAATACGTGTTGTTCGGCCTGCATTTCACAGGCCGGTAATCAGTCTGACGACCCAATTGATCGCAGTGTCGGCCAGGAACAGGAACAGCGCGATCAGAACAGACATGATGATCACAAAAATCGTTGCCTGAATCGTTTCGGCACGAGTGGTCCATGTCACCTTGTTTCCCTCTGCCCGCACTTGGCGGAAGAAGGTTACGGGTCCAACGCGTTTTTTCTTGTCCTTGTCGGCCATTTCGACACTTTCTTGAAAGGCGGGGGGTTAGCGGTTTTGCTCCGCCGCGTCCACGGTTAAAGTGCATACGCTCACTTGTGAAGGCATGTGAGGCCGAAAAGTGCAATTCGCAAGTCCCTTTTGCGCCCCGAATCCGGCCTTGGGAATACGCGAATCACCTGCCAATGCCAAAACTCCGAGCCGGAAGCCCCGGAACATCAACATGGATCGCAAACAGGCTTCCAGAGAGAGGGCGCGAATCGAGAGCAGGAAAACTCATCCCCACCCGAGCTGTTGTAATAAATAGGGTTTTCAGGTCCTCCCCGCCAAACGTGCAGGATGTCGGCCGCGGCGCCGCAAGCGTAATGACCTGGTCCACGCTCCCGTCAGGCCGATATCGCACGACCCGCGAAGCATCCCAAAGGCATGTCCACAAGCAGCCTTCTGAATCCATTGCCGACCCATCAGGATAGCCGCCAAATTCATACGTCGATGCGAAAAGCCGTCGCCCTGTCAGGCTCCCCGTTTCCGGGTCATGATCGAATGCCAGAATTTCCTGCTCGGCGCTGTCGCAGGTGTAGAATGTGCGCCCATCGGGCGAGAACTGCATCGTGTTCGTGACCATGACGGACGGTAGACGTAGCTGGGTGAGCTGTCGGTCAGGCCCCAAACGGAAATAGCCACCCTGCGCGTCTTTCTCCCGGTCATCCATCGTTCCGAACCAGAAAGACCCGTCAGGCGCGACGCCGCCATCATTCGTCCGATTGGTTTCCGGCTCATCCCCCAGCGTACACCAGCGCTCATAAGCTTCGGTCGCGGGATCGTATAAGCCAATTTCCTTATCGCCTGCCATCAGAAGGCAACCGTCATGTAAAGCGAGCGCACTGGCGCGAATCGGCAAGTCGTAGCGGCGCGTATTACCGGTCTTGGGGTTGTAGCGGTGCAATTTGGCCCGCTTGATGTCTACCCACCACAGAAAACCCTCTGTCGGGCTCCAGACCGGTCCCTCCCCCAAGGCGCAGCCTGTAGGTGCAACACATTCCGGCGTTACGATCATGCATCCACCCGCATTGCACCCAGGAACGGCGATCCAAATCTCATGTGTCCAGCAATCCTGCTTCTTCAGCGATTTCGAACAAGCCGTCCTGCATCGCCTCTTCCGCTGAATACTCTTCCACGCTCGCGCCCAATGCATCAAGGGCCATGCCATAGGCTTTCGCGAACTCCCCGTCAGCAACAAGGATCACATCGTCACCGGGATCATAGTGAGCGGCGACGTCCGCGCCTATCAGCAGTCCCGACAGAGCCGTTACCTGATGCTCAGGTCGTAACACGCCAATCAACCGCGCAGCGCTCACCGCGAACGGCGAGGCGGCATCGTCAGTATCAAGCGATCGCTCAACCCAGTCGCGGAAAATGCCGGCATCAAAACGCGGCTCAATGCCAGCAGGCACCCGAAGAGAGCCTTGCGACAAGAGAAGTTCCTGTATCTCGCCCGTCATCTCGGTCGAGAAATCCAGCACGCGCCCCTGCTCAAGGGCAACGTGCTTTGTATGCCTGCCCGGCAGGCAGATTGCGCCGGACAGCTGGCCAAGACCCAAAAGTTGAACTTCCTGCCCCTGCAGGATATCAGGCGGCGACAATTGGCGAAGGCCGGGTACAACATGAATGCCATCAAGGTCTGTCAGCGCATCGTAGAGGTCGCTTAGCAGGGCTGGCACTTGCAGCAGCTTGCCGGCGCCTCCCGGCGTCTCGCCACAAACGATGACCGGTGCATTTTCGTTTGAGCCCAGCCACTCCGTGATCAAAGCGCGCGTCATGTCCTGCATGACGCCGCCCTGATCTGCGGCGCTATCACGCGCAAAGGCACCAATCACCTCGCCCTCGTCGTCGAATGACCAGGCCTCGAGGCGGCCGGCTCTCCATGATGCACCAATCAGGGACACAGGCGCACTCATGACGACACACCCTGTTCGGCCCTGCAGGAGCCTATGAGCATAGTGTGTGGGCCGCGAGTAACCGGATATGAAGATTGCATGCCGCTCAGGTCTCTTGCGTTGCGGTGAATGTCAATCTGTTCTGCTGAGGATGTATCTGCGAGAAGGGCCCCTGCCCTTTTCGGCATTGTGCCTGTGGGTTAGGACAAACCATGGCTGAAACCACTCAAAATGATTCCTCCGCACGCGCCTTCGTCAAACTGATTGAGGTCATGGCGCGGCTGCGCGCCCCCGTATCCGGCTGCCCTTGGGATCTCGAACAGGACTTCTCCACGATAGCGCCCTACACGATCGAAGAGGCCTATGAAGTCGCCGACGCGATCCAGAGGGGGAACATGGCTGATCTGAAGGAAGAGTTGGGCGACCTCCTCTTCCAAGTCGTGTTCCATAGCCAGATGGCCTCCGAGAACGGAACCTTCGATATCGCCGACGTCACGCAGGGGATCGCCGACAAGATGGTTCGTCGTCATTCGCATGTCTTCGGGTCGCCCGATGAACGCTCTGCCGAAGAGCAGACGCGGGCATGGGAAGTGATCAAAGCGGCAGAACGCGCGGCAAAGACACCTAGTGATGCGCCGCCAAGCGCGCTGGATGGCGTAGCCCTGTCTCTGCCCGCTCTTCTAAGGGCCGAAAAACTGCAGAAGCGCGCCGCCCGTGTCGGTTTTGACTGGACGGAAGCAGAGCCCATATTCGACAAACTGGTCGAAGAGACAGCGGAAGTTCGTGAGGCCATTGCCGCGGGTATTCAGGACGACATCGAAGACGAGATCGGTGACCTGCTCTTTGTCGGCGCAAATCTCGCCCGACGCCTCGGCATCGACCCTGAGCAGGCCCTGCGCCGTGCGAATGAAAAGTTTGAACGCCGCTTCCGAGCGATGGAATCTGCCGCTGCGAGTGATGGAGCGGATTTCGCGAGCCTCGATCTGGAAGCGCAGGAAGCTTATTGGCAGCGCGTCAAACGCTCGGAAAAAACTTCCGGCTAGGCCTCGAATTCAATGTCGGGAAATTCGGCCTGGAATTGTCCGACACGCTCTACTGGCAGACGCACGCTGATGGCCAACCTGCCATCCTTCAAACTGGTCTCGGAATTCACTTCGCCATTCTGGTGAAGCCAGGCACGGGCCCGCCCCTGCTGAGGATCAAGCGTTACAGCAACATCAACTGCACCGCGCAACAACGCATGCTCGATCTGGTCCAGCAGCGCTTCCATACCCTCGCCCTGCAAGGCGGACACAAGAACGGCCGGAATGTCGTCCGCATTTTGGGCCGAATGGGCAAGCGCTTCAGCGCGCTCGGGCGGCAGAAGATCAGCTTTGTTCCAGGCTTCAATCATGGGCGGCAGTGGAAGCCCCGTCTCTTTCTCGAGCCGCTCCAGAACGACGCTCACGTCATGCGCCTGCTCCCTGTCAGAAGCACTCGACCGATCGCGCACATGGACGAGCAGGTCCGCCTGCATCGCCTCTTCCAGCGTTGCCTTGAAACTGTCGATCAGGTGGGTGGGCAGGTCCGTGATGAAACCAACAGTGTCGATCAGGGCCGCTTCGCCCAGTGTCGGCAAATCGATCCGCCGGATCGTCGGGTCGAGTGTGGCAAAGGGCATGTCCTTGGCGAACACTTTTGCGCCCGATAAGCGGTTGAAAAGCGTCGACTTGCCGGAGTTCGTATAGCCGACGAGCGCAATAACCGGCTTGCCACCGCGCTTGCGGCCAGCCCTCTGTACGGCACGGGTGCGGCGCACGTCTTCCAGATCACGGCGCAGGCGCACGATTCTGTCGTCCAGCATCCGCCTGTCAGCTTCCAGCTGGCTTTCGCCGGGGCCAGACAGGAAGCCGCCACCGCCGCGTTGACGCTCAAGGTGGGTCCAGGTCCGTACCAACCGGGATCGTTCGTAGAGTATTCGGGCAAGTTCGACCTGTAACCGGCCTTCTTTCGTACGTGCTCTCAGGCCAAAGATCTCGAGGATAAGCCCGGTTCTATCAATCACCTTGACGCCAAGGCGTGTCTCCAGATTCCGCTGCTGCACAGGGGTCAGCGCGCCATCGACAACCGCAACGGTGCAATTATGCGCTTCCAGATCCTCGGCAAAGCGATCCAGCAAACCGCCGGAAAAAAGCACGGACGAATTCACCGCCCGAACATGATCCCCCCGCAAAAACGCGAGTTCGCATCCAAGTGCTTCAATTAGACCTGCGGTTTCTTGAAGGCGATCTTCGGACGGGCGATTGGCTGGTGTGAACCAAGGGATAACGGCGCCCGCAATTTCGGGCTCTGGCAAGCGATCGATAAGCTTGTCAACCAAAGGGAACTATTGCCCCTCCAACTCTTCATCGAACAGCTGTACTGGTGCGCTGGGCGCAATAGTCGAAATCGCATGCTTGTAGACAAGCTGTGGCGGACGACCGTCGCCGCGGAGCAGCACACAAAAGTTATCAAACCAGGTCACAACGCCCTGAAGCTTGACACCATTCACCAAAAAAACCGTAAGCGGTGTACGAGATTTCCTTACGGCGTTCAGGAAAGTATCCTGCAAGTTTTGTTTTTTCTCGGAAGACATGGGAGATGGCCATTCCTGCAATTGTTCTTGTTATGTGTCGCGAGCTAAATGGATTGGGCCGATTGTGCAAGTGCGAACGCTGCTTATCCCCTCCAAAAACTGGGGGAAAGCGCCGGAATTACTGCTAAAATCTCCAATCTTCCCAGAACCATGGATAATACAAGCAGGCTCGTTGCGCTTCCATCCAGCCCTTCTGTATGTCCGAGGAGAAGACCGCCGGAGTTCGTAAGGCCGCCGATAGAAAGTCTGATAGTCTCGTCAAAAGGTAGATTCAGGAAGCTGAATCCGATCATGACCATGAAGACAGCTACAATATAGGCCACAAGATAAACCCAGACGCCAATCACGCTGCGCTCGTCAAGCTCGCGGTCCCTGAAACGGAAGCCAAGAACGGAGCGCCTATAGCCCAACTGGCGGAATTCTTGTCCTGCCCGGCGTGCAAGCACGATCAATCTTGCGATCTTCACGCCCCCTGCCGCCGACAAGGCCGAGCCGCCAATCAGAGCCGGTAGCACCAGAATGGGCAAGGGTATGGAGTCCCGTAAAGCAGGATTGGTTAGGGCCAATCCTGAGGTCGACATCGCAGAAACCGACCACGCAATTCCATCCCCGAAGAGGACACCTGTTGGCAATACCATGACCGCGAAAACGATGATGAGAACCAGGAAGGTTATCGTCTCAGGATCAAAGAGGGCTGTGCGTGGTTTTCTGTCCTTGAGTGGAAGCCATACGGCCAGTCCCAAAGCACCGACAATCATGCCAATGCCCAGAATGATGCCGGGGAAAGGCGGGAGGATGGCTCGCTTCATGGCTAGGGGGTCAACAACACCGGTTGTAATTGCGCTGACTGCATCCCCGACCGCTCGTGGGAATGGAACACCGGCCAGTATAAGTAATCCAATGAGCACGATGAGGCACACCGCCATCATGTAAAATACAGACTTCGCGACGCGCGGAACGGCATCGAAAAAGCTCGTCTCCGGCAATGTGAACAGAACCGTACGGTGTATGCCGGGTCCTCCAAGGTTCAGCGCTGCCAGAACACTGGCGGCCATGGTGATGGATGCAAGGCAGCCCAGGATATGGAGAGCCGCACGCCACACGATCAGACTGACAGGCCATGCGTTTCCTTCGATGCGAATAACCGACTGGCCGCTTGTCGTAAGGCAAGCAGCAGCCTCATGGATTGCGTGCAATAGTGATACGTCCGCAACTCCCACGACAAATGGCAGAGCGGCAGCTACAGGCGACAGAAACCACCACAAAATTACGACAGCCAAGGCGTCGGAAGGGCGTGCTTTGCGCTTGGGCTTTGGCGTTAACAAAAGAACACTACTCGCCAGGACTGCAATGCTGATTGCCGTGACAGACAGCGCGACAACCTGATCCGTCTCGCCTGCAATAACTGCCACAAGGACAGGCAGCATCGCACTGCCCGCGAGGATGAGCATGATAAACGCGAGTACCCGAACGATCGACGCGTAGTTCATGGCGTCAGAAGAAGTCCGGACTTACGCGGAAATATTTCTCCACCTTACGGACCATGCTCTCTTCATAGAACACGATCAGATGATCTTCTGCGCGAACGGTCACATCGGGCCCGGCGATAATCACCTTGCCGTCGCGAATGACTGCTGCTGCCGCCACACCATCGGGAAGATCATCATAGCCGAGCGTCTTGCCGATCAGCGACGAGGATTCGAGCGTAATGCCTTCAGCAACTTCCGCCAGGCCGTCTTCGATTGACTGCAAGCCGAGGATCCGTCCACGGCGCATCCGCAGGAGAATCTGCGACACGGTAAGCGCTCGCGGATCCAGCACTGCATCGACCCTCATGTCACGGGCAAGCCCTGCCAACTCATTAGCATTTACAAGCGCCATGGCGCGCTTTGCCCCAGCACGTTTTGCAAGATTGCAGATGAGGAGGTTTGTCTTGTCGTCATTAGTGATTGCGATGACAAAATCTGCCTTCGGTGCGCCGGCTTCAGCAAGAATATCCGGACTGAGGCCGTCGCCCTGAATAACGATAGTACGTTTCAATTCCGCGACAGCGGCGTCCGCACGCACAACGCTGTTCTCCACGAGCCGGATGCGCATTGTGCTCTCGCGCTCAAGCGTCTTGGCAACGTAAAGGCCAACATTGCCGCCGCCTATGATGACAACATGGTCGAGACGCTCATTGTCCCGGTTGAAAATGCTGGTGAGCCTGTCGGCGTGACTATCGAGGACGGCAACATAAGCGCGGTCTTCGGGCTTGAGCACATCCGTCGAGCGAGGTGCGCGAACGGCATCCTTGCGACCGATCCCCACAATCCGCGCTGAAAGATCAGGGAAGAGACCCCGGATCTGGTCAACTGGCGTGTCCAGAAGCGGGCTCTTGGCATCAATTTCCAAACCAAGCAGCTTGACCTTTTCCTTGCCAAACGTCGCACTCATCACAGCGCCTGGCGTACGCAGGCGTTGAAGAATTGCTTCGCCGACTTCGACTTCAGGCGAGATGACCATGTCTATCGGCAGGCCTTCCCGGGAGAAAATATTCTTCCAGGCAGGGTCGATGTAAGACTGGTCGCGGACACGCGCGATCTTATAGGGAACAGAGAACAATGTGTGGGCGATCTGGCAGATCACCATATTGATCTCGTCAAAATGCGTGACGGCGATAATCATCTCGCAATCGACCGCACCGGCACGCTTCAGGACATCAGGATGAGCGGCATGTCCGGTGACACCTCGAACATCCAGATCAGTCGAAACCTGATCCACCAAGTCCGGGTTTTCATCGATAATGGTAATATCGTGCTTTTCACGCGCAAGTCGCCGGGCAATGCCGTGCCCGACGCGGCCTGCGCCGCATATAAGAACGCGCATCTCTTACTGCCTTCCGACGGTCATTCGCCGTCTTGCCGAGTCAGCCCGGAACCTACACCCAAAGCCTTTAATTTTCTGTGCAGTGCGGATCGTTCCATTCCTATGAATTCCGCAGTTCTCGAAATATTTCCGTTAAACCTTGTGATCTGGAGCGCAAGATATTCACGCTCGAACTGCTCGCGCGCATCCCGAAGCGATAGGCCAACAAGTTCTGCCGATCCTCCTTTGGAATTCTGCATGGCACCCGAACCTGTGTCTCGCGGCAACTCGTCGACGCTTACCGGGCGGCTTGAATCGGATGGCGACAGGATCAATATCCGCTCCACCACATTGCGCAACTGGCGGATATTACCGGGCCAGTCCATCGACTGCAGAACGGCCATAGCCTCCTCCGAAAAGTCGCGAGGCGTAAGGCCGGATGAATCAGAAATACGATCGATGAAATAGCTCACGAGGTCGCCGATATCGTCCCGGCGCTCTGCCAAGGACGGAACCCGGAGCGGAACCACGCTCAGCCGGTAGAAGAGATCTTCCCGGAAATTGCCCTGCTCGATCTCTTCTTTGAGATCCTTCGTTGTAGCCGACATCACACGTACGTCCACACTGACGTCAGAGCGGCCTCCGACTCGCTGGAAACGCTGCTCCGTCAAGACACGCAGGATCTTGTTCTGCGTTCCGAGTGGCATGTCTGCGACTTCGTCCAATAACAGCGTACCGTTGTGGGCCTTCTCGAACAGACCGACGCGGACAGTGCGCCCTTGCTGGTCCTCTTCGCCAAACAGCGCGCTTTCCATCTGGTCAGGCGCGATACTGGCAGCGTTCACCACTACGAACGGTCCACCGGCCCGCAGGGAGTTCCGGTGAATTAAACGCGCGGCAAGCTCTTTGCCCACACCGGCGGGACCATTGATCATCACACGCGAATTCGTCGGCGCGACTTTCTCAATGGCAGCCCGCAGGTTTGCGGCAGCCTGACTATTGCCAATCCAGTGCTCGTCTTCGCCAGCGCGGTTACGAAGGGCCGCATTCTCATATTTCAGCGCAGCAGATTCAATCGCCCTCTCAATCAGATGCAGCAACCTGTCAGTCTTGAAGGGTTTCTCGATAAAGTCGTACGCGCCCCTCCGAATGGCGGCCACTGCCGTTTCGATATTGCCATGACCGCTGATCACGATAACGGGCAGAAAGGGGTCAATGGATTTCAAATACTTGAGCAATGACAGACCATCCATCTGGCTTCCCTGAAGCCAGACATCCAGCACAACAAGACGAGGCGTCCGTGTGCGGACTTCCTCGAGCGCTCGCTCGGCTGTTTCTGCCGTGCGAACCGAATACCCCTCGTCGCTCAACACACCCGCGACCAGCTCACGAATATCGGGTTCGTCATCAACAACCAGAATGTCTAACGCCATGGTGTTGGCTCCTCTACATTTTCGAATATGGCGGTATCGGAAGTTAAACTGCCGGTCGTCTCAGACCCTTCGCCAACAGAAGCAGGGCCGTTAGCCGGTAGCCACACACGCACCCGCGCACCGCGCATGCCATCCAGCCTGTTTTGCAGGGAAATGGAGCCGCCGTGGTCAGCGATAATGCGATTGACAATCGCGAGGCCGAGACCAGTGCCCTTTTCCCGCGTCGTTACGTAGGGCTCCAGCAGACGATCACGCACGTCCTGTGGAAAGCCGGGTCCATTATCCTCAATGGTGACCTCTACGCCGCCCGCATTTGCCGAAAGGACGACCCGGATATGCCCATTGATATCGGAATCCTCCGGAAGCCCCTCAATCGCCTCTGCCGCATTCTTGAGGAGATTCCCGAAGGCCTGCCCGAGCAGACGCTCGTCACCGCGGTAAACCGCATCATCCGTGTTCGTCTCAAACTCGATCTCGACATCCGGTGATACCATGCTTTGCGAGAATCCGGTGCCCTGCAGGAGCGAACGCATGTTGAACGGAGCGACACTCGGCTTGGGCATGCGCGCAAAGGATGAAAATTCCTCCACCATACGGCCGATATCACCCACCTGACGCAGGATGGTCTCGATGCAGCGATCAAAAACGCCGTCGCTATCGTCAATTTTGTCGCCATAACGCCGCTTGATACGCTCGGTAGAGAGCATGATAGGGGTCAATGGATTGCGGATTTCATGCGCGATCCGGCGCGCGACATCGCGCCAGGCGAGTTGGCGTTGCGCATTCACAAGCCGCGTGGTGTCGTCGAAGGTCAGCACGCATCCGCCCGCCGGGTCTGGCGCTGTCTTGAGGCGAATATGGCGAACCTCGCCATTGATATTAAGGTCCAGCGATGCATCCACCGGCGCTATGCGCTCAAGCGTATCGCGTGCATAGCGTTCGAAAAGCGGCGCGACGTCTCCCAGTGTCTGACCTGGCATGATTTCCCCAATGCCAAGCACCTCGCCTGCGGACCTGTTCGCGAGCGTCACGGCCATGTCACCATCCATACGGATGACGCCGGCACTGACTTCGGCCAACAAGGTCTCGACAAATTTACGCCGATCCTCCTCATCCTCACGGGCACGGATCAACGCGTTGCGCTGTTCAGCCAATTGCTCAGTCATGGCGTTAAATGAGTTCGTCAGGGCGTAAACTTCGTCCTGTGGCCCGGACACCGGAACCCTGACTGAGAGATCACCATCCCTGACAGTGTGCGCCGCAACGGCTAGGCGCCCGATCGGACCGGTAATTCGGCCGGCTGCTTCCAGACCAAGCCTGCCAGCCAGCAGCAATATGAGCGCCGCGATTTGCGTATACCCGATAGCGAATATGTACTGGAGGCGTCCGCTGCGCCTTTTGGCGTTATTATATTGTGCCAGCGCTGCCTCGGCCTCGCGTAGCTGTACGGCGGCATTCTTGTCGAAATTCTTGACCGCATAGATGTAGCCATCCAGCGGTTCCTCGATCCGGATAAGCGCTGTCGCGACCCCCCGGTTTTCGTAGAGCGTGGTGGCAATATTGCCGCTATTGGCCTCTTCAAAAGCCGATTGAGGGGGCGGAACGAGGATGGGTTGCTGCACACTCTGCTCCGCAATGAGCTCGACCCCATCCGGTCCAAGTACCGCAATTGTCAGAAACTCGCGGAAACCGAGTTCCGAGCGCAAGCCGTCAATAAAGGCCTTGGAGGCATCCTTGGCGAGACTTTCAGCGTTGATCTCGTCATTCTCGCCACTCGCTGCGAGTGACGTTTTTACGTCCCGCGCAAAATTCTCGATATCGAGCGCGGCAAGGCGCACGTCCACATCGAGCGTGTTCTCGAAATTGTCGACATAATCTTGAAAGATACGGGCATTCTTTTCCATGATCGTGTCGACACGCTCACCCAGCCAATTATCTAGGCCACGCGTGATGAACGCGCCGATGAATATGGCAACAATCATGGCGGGTATCAGAGCGGAAAAGCCAAACAGCAACACAAAGCGCTTGGCCAAGAGGCCCTTGCCCTCTCCGCGACCGCTGCGCTGGATCGAAAAATATTCGCGCGCTACGATGATCGCGAGCACGATGATCACGATGAAGTTTAGTCCAAGCAGCCAAGGCGTCGCCCCTGCCGTCGGATTATCTGGATCCGCGCCTGATATGGCGATGAAGGTCGCGAAAACGGCAACGAGCGCCGCTATGATGAAGAGCCCCTCAAAAAGAGCCCAGCTCGCCTTCGTCGCCTGTTGGCTAAGTGTATTTGACAAATCGACGTGCTCTACCGTGGCCACCCCGGCCCCGTTGCATTTATCACACGCTTAAGTGTCACATCCGCAACAGTGGTGCACTAAAACCACACTTTGGGGTGCCGTCAATCAGTCTTCTGCAATTCCAAGCGCATTGATCTTCGCCCGCAATGTATTCCGGTTCATACCCAGAAGCTGGGCTGCTTTCACCTTATTGCCCGCAGTCACCGACAGAGCGAGCTTGATAAGTGGTCTCTCAACCTGATCGATAACACGTGAATACACTGCAGAGTCTTCGGAATCCCCACCCGCAATCAGGTCACCCATCACATAGCGATGCAGAAGAGTTTCAACATCCTTTTCAAGGCCTGCGCTGACACCCTTTTGCTCGGAAGCACCTGCACGCAGCTCACGCTCGACATCACGCAATGTGATCGCTTCGTCCGGGCTAAGAACGGCAAGGCGGAGAATCAGGTTCTCGAGTTCACGCACGTTTCCGGGCCAGTCATAGGCGGTCAGCAAATCAATGGCGGACTTATCCAATATCTTGGCTGACAGACCCTGGCGTTGCGCCCGGATCAGGAAAGCCCGGGCAAGTTCCGGAATGTCTTCCTTGCGCAGACGCAGGGGCGGCATGGTAAGCCGCACCACATTGAGACGATAGTAGAGGTCTTCACGGAAACGGCCTTCTTCCACCAGACGGCCAAGATTGCGACGTGTCGAAGCAATCAAACGCGCGCCACTGGAGTCGCGCAGCAGTTTGACCAGCTGTGTCTGCGCTTCTGCGGGTAGATCGCCGATCTCGTCCAGATAAAGCGTGCCGCCCTTCAAGTGGACCGCGCCACCCTCGCCGCCCGTTCCGAATAGTTCCTTGTTGATCTCGCTGGCCGGCAGGGCTGCCAGATCAAGCGCAACAAACTTTCCCGCTTTCGCCGCACCGAGCTGGTGAATCGCGCGCGCCGCAAGTTCCTTGCCCGTCCCGCTTTCACCCTCAATCAGAACGGTCAGCTCGGTATTCATCACTTTCGCGATGATCCGATAGACTTCCTGCATGGCGTCAGACCGGCCGATAAGCGGCAAGCCTGCGTCGCTGATTGCCTTTTGCGCTTCCGGATTGATCGCCCGGTTAGACGACTTCGGCGCCGATTTGAGGGCGCGCTGCACAAGGCTGGACAGCATGTCGATGTCAAAGGGCTTTGGAAGATAATCAAATGCCCCATGCTCAGCCGCCGAAGCAGCCGTGAGGATAGTATTCTGACCACTCATGACAATGAAGGGAAGCTCGGGTCGTGCCAGCTTGAGGGACGGCAGAAGATCGAAGATCGAGGTCTCACCAAGGTAAACGTCCGTGACGACGACATCGCCTTCCCCATTGCGGACCCAGCGCTCAAGAGCGTCCGTCGAACTCGTCGCACGGACATCATATCCCGCCGCAACCAATGTCTGGTTCACGACCAGCCGGATGCTCGCATCGTCTTCCGCAAGAAGTACTGTCTTGTCAGCCATGCTCTGTTCCATCTCCAAGCGGCAGCAGCACTGTGAACCGGGTCGACCCCGGCTCGCTATCTACCCGTATTTGTCCGCCGTGCGCTGTCACGACTTCACTCACTATCGAGAGCCCAAGGCCTCGTGCACCTGATTTGGAACTCTGGAAGACATCAAAGATCGTCGCTTGCCGCTCGCGCGGTATGCCTTTCCCATCGTCCTCAATTGTTATCAGCATCGCCCGGCGCAGACCGGCCCCAAGGCGCGCTTGCTTCATGGCAAGTCCAGCGGCGTAAGCGGTACGGATTGTGACGTTGCCACTCGAACCATTCTCGACTGCTGCTTCAACAGCGTTCCGCATGATATTGTGAAAGGCCTGTTGCAGGTGATCTGAATCCCCAACAACGTCCGGCAGGGAAGGATCGAACATCCGCTGGAATGTGACCTTCGGACCATTCGCTGCCTGTTCTGCGGCGATAATCTTGTCGAGCAGCGCGTGTATATTGAAAGGCTGCAAGCGCGGCGCCGAAAAGAGCTCGAAAGCAGAGAGGCGGTTGACCAGCCGCTCTATGCGGCGCGCTTCATCCTTGATGATGTCCAGCAGTTCGCTTTGGTCAGCCTGACCTTGGCGCTCAAGTAGTTGCGCAGCGCCGATTATACCCGCCAGTGGGTTCTTGACCTCATGCCCAAGGATACGGCCAAACCCGGCCGCGCCCGCCACGGAATCGCTGCTTTCCCGCGAAGGTGTTTCTGCAAGGGCCAGAACAAAGGCGCCGCGATCTGCGCTGCGAACCCGAATATCGCAGATGATGCGCGAATGCATGCCTGGGCCGGAAATCGGTGTACCAGGCGCCATGATGTCGCCGGCTTGTCGCTGGGCGCGATCTATCAGCTCGAAGAGCGGGGAGTCATGGTAGATAACCTCGCTCAGCGGGCGTCCAGCTAGCGCCCGGCGCGACATTTTGAGCAGTGACTCAGCCGCCGGGTTGGCCTCAAGAATGCGGCGACGCGCATCGATCAGGACGAGAGCGACGGGAGAGAGTTCACCCAGCATTGGCGGTCTCAGGGTTGCAAGTGATGCCATCTTAAGCGGCCTCAAGCAGTTGGGGTTTCAGATAAAGTATCTTCAGCGATTTAACGAGGTCAGTCGGATCGGCGATCTGGCAAAGGTTGGACCGAAGGGCCCTTCGGCGATCGTCCGCCAAAGGCAATTCAAGACCGTCTATTGCGGCCGACACATGCTTTCGAACGGTGCGAACGCCAAGAGCGCCACCGTAGAGGTCGACCGAATCCCTTATCTGCTCCGCGAGGCTGTCGAATTGCTCGGCGAGGTCGGGGCGCTTGTAGGGTTTTGCGACCAGACCGGCCGCTACTTCTCCAGCAAGCCAAGGCTTCCCCATAGCGGCACGTCCAATCATGACGCCGTGGGCGCCCGATTGGGCAAGCGCATTGCGGGCATCTTCGAGTGAGCTGATATCGCCATTGACGATCACGGGGACGGATACAGCGTCGACAGTGAGTCTCACTGCAGCCCAGTTGGCTGCACCGGTGTAGAACTGGCAGCGCGTGCGCCCGTGTACCGTTATCATTTGAACGCCTAAATCCTCGGCAATACGGGCCAGTTCCGGGGCATTCAGGCTGTCATCATCCCATCCGAGGCGCATCTTGAGGGTTACGGGCGTTCCGTTGGCTCCCTCCAGCGCCGCTTCGATGATACTTGTCGCAAGCGGGATATCCTGCATAAGAGCAGACCCAGACTGGCCTCCAGTCACTTGTTTGGATGGGCAACCCATATTGATATCAATGACATCGACCCCGGCCTCACGCATCAATACGGAACCTGCAAGCATATCTACAGGACGCCGCGCTGCGAGCTGCACGATCCACTTGCCGGCCCCATCGTGGCGGCAGGTGCGCCGAACCATATCCGGCCGGGCCGAGGCCAGCGTCTCGCTGGCCACCATTTCGGACACGACAGCCGGAGCGCCGAACCGGACAGCCTGGCGGCGCATCGGCGCGTCAGTTGCGCCGGACATGGGCGCGAGCCAGACCTGGGGTGCCTTAAAAACAGTCATATGGCTATTGTTCCGACTTTTCATTTCTTCGCAAGTGCACAAAAGACGCGCATCTGTACAAAAATTCATGTTCAGAAACGCTATTAATGTGTTTTGGCAACCTCTCCGGGAAACCCGTTTATGCCACAGGTAGCTGCGATCATTGTTGCCGGCGGAAGGGGCACACGCGCAGGTCGCGCGGGACCGAAGCAATACGAATCCCTTCTCGGGCGAAAAGTGCTCGACTGGTCAATTGAAGCCTTCCTTCAACATCCGGATGTGGGGCAGTTGGTGGTCGTTGCCGGGAGCGATCAGGGTAACTTCGGACCATTCCCGGGTACTTCGTGGGTACTTGGTGGGGATTCCCGGACCCATTCGGTGCGAAACGGGCTCGCAGCACTCGACCTGCCGCCGGACACCCCGGTCGTGATCCACGATGCCGCCCGTCCCGGCCTGAGCCAGGGGATGATCAGCGCCCTTATCGCGGCGCTCGAAAATGCGGACGCAGTTGCCCCCGCCCTTCCCGTTCCGGATGCCCTTAAAACCGAGCGGAATGGTAAACTTGAAACCGTGCCCCGGGAGGGCCTGTTTCGTGTCCAGACCCCTCAGGCCTTCCGGCTGGGCGCCATCCGCGCGGCACTGGACGCGTCCAATGGCGATCTGGTCGACGACCTTGCGGCCATGGAGGCGACGGGTGCGAAGATTGAACTGATCCCTGGCGACGAGCGACTGCACAAGATCACCTATCCGGAGGATTTCGACTTGGTGGCAAAACTGATGAGCCCATCTGATGCTGCGCCGCGAGTCGGCAAGGGTTTCGACGTTCATGCGTTCGAGCCGGGGGATCATGTCACGCTGTGCGGCGTCGCTATCCCTCACACCGAAAAGCTCAAAGGGCATTCAGATGCGGATGCCGCATGGCATGCGCTGACGGACGCCATACTGGGCGCCGTTGCGCTGGGCGATATCGGTGACCATTTCCCCCCTTCGGATGCGCGGTGGAAGAATGCCGACAGTGCGATCTTCCTGCAGGAGGCTATCCGGCTGGCTGGCGCTGAAGGGTATGCGGTTTCGAGTTGTGACATCACCGTGATCTGTGAATCTCCCAAGGTGAAGCCCCATCGCTACGCTATGCGTATCCGAACCGCAGAACTGATGGGACTGCCCCTTTCGGCTGTCAGCGTGAAGGCGACCACAACGGAGGGATTGGGCTTTACCGGGCGACGCGAGGGAATAGCGGCAGAGGCCATCGCGGTGCTGGTGCCATCGCACCAGCCGCGCTAATCTCCGGCCATGTTTCCAGATCGTCTCCGAAATCTCGCCATGCTGATCCTTGATGATGCCGAGCAGGCACGTCTCAAAATCTGCACGGCTGAAAGCTGCACGGGTGGGCTGCTCGCCGCCTTGTTCACCGACATTCCCGGCTCTTCCAGCGTCTTCGAGCGCGGGTTCGTGACCTATTCCAACCGTGCGAAGGAAGAGATGCTGGGCATTGCGGGTGATGTACTGGCCGATTATGGCGCCGTGTCAGAGCCCGTCGCGCGGATGATGGCGGAAGGTGCGCTGGAAGCCAGCCGGGCCAATATCGCCGTTGCCATTACGGGGGTCGCCGGCCCAGGCGGCGGAACGCGGATGAAGCCGGTCGGCACGGTTCATATTGCCTGCGCCCGCGAGAACCGCGCCGTGGTTCACGAGATGATTCAGGTCGGTGAGATCAGCCGTCAGGATATCAGGATGGCCGCCGTGGAGACGGCCCTGAACCTCATACAGGTACAGATGCGCTAGGCGCGGCACCAAAACGCTTCTGCGCTTCTGCCAGAAACGCACTCATGATGCGATCAACAGCAATGTCGTGATTGGCGGCCGCCAGCATGGCGATGAGCACATTGCGGAACTCGTATTTGATTTCGAGAGCGATGTCGGAGCCACCACGCTCCAAGGGCGTAATCGTCCACTGCGCTCTCAAGGCCCGAAAGGGCCCCTTGATGAGACTGGCAACGACTGTGCCGTCAGCGGGATCAGCAATCACGCCGGTGGAAAAACGTTCAACAAATCCCTTGAACCCAACAACGGCATCGCCCTGGCAATGCGTGACGCCGGCTTCATCAAGGCGGACATCGGAAACACGCATGGCGGTGATCCATTTGATGAAGTCTGGATAACGTCCAATATCCGATACAAGATCGAACGCCTGTGCCGCTGTGTAGGGCACGCGGACCGATTTGGAGAAACGGGGCATCTTATGCCGTTTGGACGGCTAGCTTGGCTTCCCGCGCCGCACGCATGCGGGCGAAGTCTTCACCGGCATGATAGCTCGAACGCGTCAGCGGTGTGGCCGACACCATCAGGAAGCCTTTGGCGCGCGCAATCTCTTCAAGCGCCTTGAACTCTTCCGGTGTGACGAACCGGTCAATGGCTGCATGTTTGCGGGTCGGCTGCAAGTATTGGCCGATGGTCAGGAAGTCGACGCCCGCAGAGCGCATGTCGTCCATGACCTGCATGACCTCTTCCTTCGTTTCGCCGAGACCGACCATGAGGCCGGACTTGGTGAACTGCGACGGGTCACGGTCTTTGACTTTCTGAAGCAAGCGAAGCGAATGGTAGTAACGTGCGCCGGGCCGGATCGACAAGTAAAGGCGCGGGACGGTTTCGAGGTTATGATTGAACACGTCAGGCCGCGCATCGATGACCCGGTTTTCCCAGCCATCCTTGCGCAGGAAGTCCGGCGTCAGAATCTCGATCGTCGTGCCGGGAGATGCAGCGCGAATCGCATCGATGACATGGACGAAATGCATCGCCCCACCGTCTTCAAGGTCATCCCGGTCCACTGACGTGATAACGACGTGCTCAAGACCCATTTCGGCGACGGCTTCGCCTACGCGGCGCGGCTCATCTGCATCGAGGCCAGCAGGCGGCTTGCCTGTGGACACGTTGCAGAATGAACAGGCACGGGTGCAAACATCGCCCATGATCATCATGGTGGCGTGCTTCTTCTCCCAGCATTCGCCGATATTCGGACAGCCTGCTTCCTCGCAAACCGTAATCAGGCCTTTGGATTTCACGATTTCACGCGTTTCGGCATAGCCGGCCGATGTCGGCGCCTTCACGCGAATCCAGTCCGGCTTGCGGAGGATAGGCGTGTCAGGGCGCGCCTGCTTTTCCGGATGCCGATGCTTGCGACCGGATGGGGTGAGATCAATGAGTGTTGCCATGGCCGGAAGATGGACGCGCCGACCCGATTCATCAAGGGAAATGCAGCGCAGGCTGCATATGCAAACTTGCATTATCGGTTGCGTCGAGGCCCTTACGTGACAAAATGTTACAAAAGTGAGTTCAACTCACGAAGTCAAAGGGCCCTTGTATGAATAGCGTGACGATACCTTCGCCAATCAGCTATCGGCCATCCCGCACACGAATCGACCTTTTCTCGGCATTGCTGCGCGCCAAAAGCGAATTTGGTGCCGACAAGGTAATCGTGGTCGATGGGGATGACCGGGAACTTACATACAAGGAGATTGTACGGGGCGCATTTGGGCTCGGTGCGGCGCTGAAAAAAGGTACATCACGGGGTGAGGCTGTGGGCATCATGCTGCCCACTGGTGCCGGCGCTGTTGTGGCATTCTATGCCCTCGCCGCCTATGGCCGCACGCCCGCCATGCTGAACTTCACGGCGGGGTCAGCCAACCTCAAAGCGGCCATGACCGCAGCAGGCGTAAAACGCATCGTTACGGCGCACAAATTTGTCGAGCTGGGCGGGCTGGAAGCGCTGATCGCCGAACTCGGCAAGGTCGTCGAGATTGTCTATCTTGAGGATGTGCGCGAAGCCCTCTCGCTGGGAAACAAGATCGCCGCAGCTGTGGGCCCCATCGTGCCCGCCCTGTTCCGGTCAAAGGCAGCCTACAAGTCGCCCGGCGTTATCCTGTTCACTTCTGGTACTGAAGGCGAACCGAAAGGTGTTGTCCTCAGCCATGAAAATGTGATGGCCAATGTCGAGCAGGTGCGCGCCCATATTGGCCTCAGTCCTGATACGGACAAACTCTTCAATCCCCTGCCGACCTTTCACTGTTTCGGCCTGACAGTCGGAGCGATCCTGCCGATCGTGGCCGGGATTCAGGTGATGTTCCACCCTTCCCCGCTTCAGCCGCGCGAGATCGTCAAGCGCATCCGCAGCAATGGTTCGACCATCCTGCTCGCGACGGACACGTTCATTTCGCAGTATGCCCGGATCGGCGCCGAGGGCGACATGGACTCTGTTCGCCTCGCCGTTTGCGGCGCCGAGCGCGTGAAGGACGAGACACGGGCGCTTGTGCGCCGGAAGTTCGAGATTGAAATCCTGGAAGGCTATGGCGCAACTGAAGCATCGCCTGTCGTTGCCGCCAACCAATGGGAGAATAACAAGCCCGGCACGGTCGGACAGCTTATGGCGGACATGGAGTCAAAGCTGGTGCCTGTCGACGGTATTGCGGACGGCGGGCGGCTACATATCCGGGGGCCCAACATCATGCTCGGTTATTTGCGGCCGTCTCGTCCCGGTGTGCTGGAGCGACCTGAAGGTGGCTGGCACGATACGGGCGACGTTGTCTCGATCGACGCGGAAGGTTTCATTCGCATCATGGGGCGCGTGAAAAGGTTCGCCAAGATCGGCGGAGAGATGGTGTCGCTCGCTGTGGTCGAAAATTGCGCCAGCGCGGTGTGGCCGGACAATCTGCATGCGGCAGTTACCATGCCTGATCCTCGCAAGGGCGAACAGATCATCCTGCTTAGTGATGCAGAGACCTGTAACCGCGAAGACATTATGGCATGGGCCAAGAACCATGGCGTACCGGACTTTGCGGTTCCGCGGCGTGTGTTCCATGTGAAGGACATAGCCGTCCTTGGAACGGGCAAGATCGACTATGCCGCCGTCAAGAAGCAGGCTGATGACCTGATGGCGGTTTAGACCTCAGGCTGCGACGCGGCTTGGCATCTCTTCAGCTTCTTCAAGAAAGCTGCGGATCACGGTAGCCGTTTCTTCCGCGCGCGTGACGAGGAACAGGTGCCCGCCGCCCTCGACGACGTGAAGCCGGGAATTCGGCAGCGCCACCTTCAGGATATGCCCGTTCGCGAGTGGCACGATCGAGTCTTTATCACCCATCATGACGAGGGTCGGCATGCGCATGAAACGAATGAAGGGCAAGCTTGACCAGCCGATGAATGCGAGCAACTGGTAGATATAGCCCTTTGGTTCGGGCGGCATGAGGTTGTGGATGTGGCCGTCGGCAGCACCATCGGCCACGTCGCCATAGAGCGTGGCGAAGTTTTCGCGCATATAGTCCGGATCGGTATATCGGCGGGCATCCACCATTTTGGACAATGACGCCGGCTTGCCCGGGATCATCGTCATCCCGGCTGTTGTGGCACACAAGATGAGTTTGCCGACGCGATTACGGTACTGGAAGGCAAATTGCTGTGCCAGCGCACCACCCCATGAGACGCCCATGACATCCACTTCGTCGATATGGAACTGGTCAAGCAGTTTGCGGGCCCATCGCGCCAGCATCCAGGGCCGGTAAGGCCATTGCGTGACCGGGCTCTTGCCGACGCCTGGCACATCAAACGTGATTATATCCCGGTCCGGGAACATATCACCCAAGGCATTTGTCAGTTCAAGATTTGCCCCAATGCCATTGAAAAACAGAAGCGGGCGGTTACCGACATCGTTTTTTGCGGCCCAGAATGCTGTGCGCAGGATAACGCCATCGACGTCCTGCATGGTTATTCTCGGGCGTGGTTCCGTTGCGGGCATTGGTGTTTTCCTTGGTCGTATAACGATAGGCACGTCTCATTCGTCAAAGACGTATTTGCCCGGTGCCGCATAAAGTGGTGGGAACGCCTCGTTGCCGCAAGCTTTTGGCGCAGCCTTGAGGGCGCCGGAACGCTCCTTCAGCCATTCACCCCAGAGCGGCCACCATGAGCCTGCATGCTCCTCAGCCGTTGCAGCCCACTCGTCGGACGTGGGCTTGATCTCGGTATTACGGAAATACTTGGCTTTTGGATTTCCCGGCGGGTTTATCAGCGACTGGAGGTGCCCGCTTGAGGACAGAACGAACTCGACATTTTCCGATCCCAACAGACCGGGTGTCCGGTAACAGGCTTTCCATGGCGTGATATGGTCAGTGAGACCGGCCACGACGAACGCATCGCATTTGACCTTGGAGAGATCGGCCTTGTGGCCTGCGACGTCGATTTCACCTGGGTGATCGAAGGGCTGCGTCAGGCCAAGATCCAGATAGTCCGAATGGAGCTGGGCTGGCAGGTTGGTTGTGTCATTGTTCCAGAAGAGCACGTCATAGGGCGGCGGATCCTCGCCCATCAGGTAATTGTTGACGACATAGTTCCAGATCAGGTCGTTCGGGCGCATCCACGCAAACATGCGGGCAAGGTCTTCACCCTTCAGGATGCCTTTGCGTTTCGAATATTTGCGCGCGATCTCGAGACTGCCGTCGGAGACGATCTGGCCGAGGTCGCTGTCGTCCCTCTGAGGGTTCAGCACACAGACCATGAAGGTCAGCGCATTGATGCGCTTGTCGTCTGCCGCGGCGAGCAGGCTGGCGAAGGTTGCGGTCGTGATTCCGCCAGAGCAGGCACCGCCGATATTGATCTTGGGCGACTTCGTGATCTTGCGGATGACTTCGCTCGCCTGGATGAGGCTGTCGACATAGTCCGCTAGGCCCCAATGGGCGTGCTTCTTTGTGGGGTTGCGCCACGACACGATAAAGGGCTGGAGCTCCATCGCCAGGAGGAACTGCACGATGGATGTCATCGGCGTCAGGTCATTCGCATAGAACTTGTTGATCTGCGGCGGAATGATGAGGATTGGGGTCTTGTGAACCTTCTCTGTGGTCGGAGCGTACTGGATCAGTTCCAACATCTCGTTCTTCCAGACGATAGATCCTTTTGATGTTGCGAGATTCTCGCCAACCTTGAACGGTCGCTTGTCGACCTGGGACGGCATGCCTCCATTTTTGGTAAGGTCTGTGTAGAGGTGCTGCATACCCTTGAGCAGGGAAAGCCCACCGGAATCGACGACGCGCTTCGTTGCGGCCGGATTGCCCAGGAGCGTGTTCGTTGGCGCCAGCGCATCGGTGATCATGCCCATCACGAACTTGGCACGCGCATGCTCAAGTTCGCTCATCTTCAGTTCGCCGACCCAGTCATTCAGATGTTCCTGGGTTGCCAGATAGGCCTGCATCCCGCGCTTGTAGAACGGGTTATGCTCCCACGCTGCATCCTGAAAGCGCCGGTCCTTCCGGTCTGACTTGCGGTCCGACTTGCCCATCAGGATCTTGGCGTTCTCGGCGGTAATCTTGCCGGCCGTCTTGGCTGTCGTGACAGGATTGGTCATCGTGGAGCGCAGCATCATTGCGACGGCGCCCAATAGTTCCTGCCGATTGAAGCCGCCTGTGAGCGGATTAAGCGCCGTCGTGCTCTCGGCGGCATTCCGGGCAATTTCTTCTTGTGGTGTCGGCATAACTTGTCTCCCCGTATGTGCCGGTCTTCCGCAGACACGAGGATCTACGGCGCCAGCTTAATGTGTTTCTCTTGCGATTATGCAAAGATAGACTTGTAAAGTTTGAAAGAAAATTCGTTCCATAGTGATAATTGCGTGTCAAACTCCAAGTTGGACCATGAAAACACGCGATCGTATCCTTCAAGTCAGCCTCCTGCTCTTCAATGAGGAAGGAGAAGCGCCGCAAACGGCCGTCGATATTTCAAATGCACTCGATATAAGCCCGGGCAATCTTTACTATCATTTCAAGGGCAAGGACGCGATTATCCGTTCCCTATATGGCGCCTTTGAAGATGAAATGCGGGTCATCCTGCGAGGCTCGAAAGGCGGCGTAAATTCGATTGAGGATAATTGGGTCTATCTCTACATCATCCTCGAAGAGATTTACGATTTCCGCTTCTTCTATCGCGACCTTGGTGTCCTCCTGGAGCGCTACCCCGATCTTGCCGTTCGTTTCCGGGCGCTTGTTAGCGAGAAACGTCAGACCATTACCCGCGTCCTGGAAGACCTCGCAGAAAGCGATGTTCTTCGGTTGGACCCACGCCTCAAGACGGCGCTTACGGACCAGATCATGATGACCGTGACGTTCTGGCTGGCAAATGACAGCATAGGCTCAACGCATCATGACGGCCCGGCCCTGATCCACAAAACCGTGTTCCAGGTCATGTGCCTTATCGTGCCCTACATGGGAGAGGCAGGCTTCGGCGCGCTATCCCGGATGATCGACCATTATGAGGCGGTGATTGACTGATTGAAGGGCGACCTCATTCTGAGACCGCCCTTCTGTATCGTCAGCCCTACTTCTTCAGGGCCTTTGCCTGCTTCACCCAGTTGTCACGGGTGATGCGGCCACGCGCACTGATCTTTTCATCCAGTGCAGCGACTTCAGCTTTCGTAAGGGCAGCAATCTGGGCGAAGGATGTGATGCCCTCTTTGGCCAGCTTCTTCAGAAGCGCCGGACCGACGCCCGTGATTTTCGACAAGTCATCGGAACCGATTGATTTCGCCTCGGCCTTTGGTTTGGCGGCTTTCGGTGCAACCTCTTTCGTCGACATCGCTTCCTTCACGGCCGCAGTGGTCTTCTTGGCGGCTTTTTTTGCTGTCTTTGCGACTTCAGCACCGGTTTCGCCGGCAACAGCCTCGATTTCGGCGGTGAGGCGGGCAAGACGTGCCTTGAGGTTTGCATCACTTGCGGCCGACTTGGCCTTGGAGGTCAGATCGGACACTTCGTCTTCGAGCTTGTCCAGCTTCTTGTGGATCTTCTCGCCTTTGGTGCCGAGACCTTTGACGCCGAGGAGATCACGCATGCGGTCCATACGGGCTTCGAACTGGTCGCGCGCCTGAACCTGGAATTCTCGGGCGGTTGCAGCGGCCTTGGCCATTTGCTGGCCAGCCTTGAGCACACGCTCATCACCGCTGAGACGGGCACGCACGTCGCTCTCGATTTCCGTACCGCGCTTGACGAGGTCTTCGAAAACTTCGGCCGATTGCGTGTTCAGGACATTCGCACCAGCCAGCGCGCTGTCATAGGCTTTACCATAGGCGCCAACGCCTGCCAGCCAGATCTTGTGCGCCATGTCGGCGGAGTTCGCTTCGATATTCTTGCCGATCTTTTCGGCTTTCGTGCGCGATTTGGATTTCTCTTTGGATTTCGACTTTGCCATGGTTTGGCTCCTTCGGGTTATCTGATGGGACCAGAAATAAGGAAGAAGTCTAGAAAGCGCATACTAATCGCTGCCGGGGTTGAAACCCGTCGGTGAATAGCGTGTATCTGACCGTAGAAACCACGAGAGGAACATGGATATGAGCGCAGTTGATTACAGCATCGATGGCAAACCCTATGAGGGCTTCTTTCTGAAACCGGCAGGCAAGTCGAATGTCCCGGTGGTCGTCATCGCGCATGCCTGGGCTGGCCTCGCGGAAAATGAACGCCAGAAGGCGCAGCTCGTCGTCGACAAGCTCGGCCATGCCGCCTTTGCCATGGATGTTTACGGCAAGGGCAAGCGCGGCACGACGGTTGAGGAAAACCAGGCGCTAATGAACCCGCTCGCGGGCGATCGTGCCGAATTGCAAAAGCGGCTCGCGGCCGGGCTAGCCGTTGCGAAGCAGCAGGAAGGCGTCGATGCAGGCAAGGCAGCCGCCATTGGTTACTGTTTCGGCGGCCTCTCTGTTCTGGATATGGCGCGCGCTGGTATGGACGTGCTTGGGGTTTGTTCCTTCCACGGCCTGTTGGGTGCACCTGACAACATCACTTCGCCGAAGATTTCGGCCAAGGTGTTGATCGAGCATGGCTGGCAAGACCCGATGGCAAAGCCGGACGACGTGCTCGCTATCGCTAAGGAGATGACCGAAGCGGGCGCCGACTGGCAACTCCACGCTCACGGCAATTCCATGCACGCCTTCACCACCCAAGGCGCGAACAATCCCGACATGGGTACGGTCTATAACGCCGACGCCGATCGGCGCAGCTTTGCATCACTCAAGGACTTCCTGGCTGAACTCTTCTAGTCACCACGAAGCGCGTAGCCGGCAGAGCGGACGGTGCGGATAGGATCCTCGCCGCCGCCCTGACGCAGCGCCTTGCGCAGGCGCCCGACGTGAACGTCGACCGTGCGCGCTTCAACATAGACGTCTGAACCCCAGACTGTATCGAGCAGCTGTTCGCGTGAGAAGACGCGGCCTGGATGCTGCATAAAATAGTCTAGCAAGCGGAATTCCGTCGGGCCGAGATGTATCTCGCCTTCATTGCGCATGACCCGGTGGGCGACGCGATCAATGATAATGTCGCCAACGGTAATCTTGTCTTCCTTAAGGCCCGGACGGATGCGTCGAAGGACGGCCCGCACGCGCGCCATAAGCTCTGTCGTCGAAAAGGGCTTGGTGACATAATCATCCGCACCCGTATCAAGACCACGAATACGGTCGCTCTCTTCGCCGCGCGCGGTCAGCATGATGATGGGCATGTTTGGATTGGCGCCGCCATTACGGATGCGGCGGCAGACTTCAATTCCGCTGACCTTGGGCAGCATCCAGTCAAGCAGGATCAGGTCCGGCGCGCGTTCATCGATCATCATCAGCGCCTCTTCCCCGTCCGCGGCGACGGCAACGTCATAATCCTCTTTCTTGAGGTTATAGAGCAGGAGTTCAGAGACGGCGCTCTCGTCTTCTGCGATGAGCACAAAGGGTTTCATGTTGTCGTCCTCGTTAGCGGCATCAGCCGTCTATCTGGGGTGTTTTGGGTCTGTCCGTTGACAGAAGGTATTCTCCCGTCGCCTGGAAATATACAAACTCGGCGATATTGGTGCAGTGGTCGCCAATGCGCTCAAGGTTCTTGGCCATAAACAGCATATGTGCCCCGGCCCCGATCGTGCGCGGGTCTTCAATCATGTAGGTCAGCATTTCCCGAAAAAGGGAATTATAGTGCTGGTCGATGTCGTCGTCGCCTTCCCAGACCGCTTTGGCGGCTGAGGCATTGCCGGTGGCATAGGCATCCAGCACCATGTTCAGCTGGCGCGATACGGGGCTTGCCATGCGGTAGATTCCCTTACGCATGGAAGGACCGACATTCTCATCAAGGCGCTGGGCGCGCTTGGCGATATTCTTCGACAAGTCGCCGACCCGTTCGAGTTCGCCGACAACCTTCAGCGCCGAGAAGACGGCTCTCAGGTCGTGCGCCATGGGTTGGCGACGGGCGATGAGGCTGACGATCTGGCGCTCGACATCGGCTTCCAGTTTATCGACCTGCGGATCGCGCGCGACCACTTCGCGCGCAAGTTCGACGTCGTTCTTGTTCACGGCTGAGCAGGCATCGAGGATCATTGTCTCGACAATGCCGCCCATGCGCAGGATGTCTGCAGCCAGTTTGTCGAGTTCGTCCGTGAATGCGGAAACAATATGATCAGACATGCTTCAAATCCTAACCGAACCTGCCGGTGATATAATCCTCGGTGCGACGCTCGCGAGGATTGGTGAAAATCTGATCCGTTTCGCCCATTTCGACGAGTTCGCCGAGATGGAAGAACGCTGTGCGCTGGGAGACGCGCGCTGCCTGCTGCATGGAGTGGGTAACGATGACGATGCAGTAGCGCTTGCGCAATTCGTCGATCAGTTCCTCGATGCGGGCCGTGGCGACCGGGTCGAGCGCCGAGCAGGGCTCGTCCATCAGAATCACTTCAGGGCGCACAGCGATGGCGCGCGCGATACACAGGCGCTGCTGCTGTCCCCCGGAAAGACTGTTACCGGGCGAAGAGAGACGGTCTTTGACTTCCTCCCAGAGGCCTGCGCGGCGAAGGCTTTTCTCGACCATTTCGTCGAGGTCTTCGCGTGTTGCAGCGAGGCCGTGAATGCGTGGGCCGTAGGCGATGTTGTCGAATATCGACTTAGGAAACGGATTGGGCTTCTGGAACACCATGCCGACGCGCGAGCGCAGCAGAACCGGGTCGATATCCGGGTCGTTGATGTTCTCGCCATCCATGATGATCTCGCCGGTCACCTTGCATGACTCGATCGTGTCATTCATGCGGTTCAGGCACCGCAGGAAAGTGGACTTGCCACAGCCTGACGGGCCGATCAGCGCCGTAACCGAACGATCCGGAATTGGCAGCGAAATATCGAATATGGCCTGCTTGTCGCCATAGGACACGTTGATGTTCTTGCACTCGATCCGCGGATACGTGAGGCCCTGTGTCTCGTCCATGCTGGTCCCTGCCGTCAATGTTTCGCGGCTTTCTGTGATTGTGGTTTCCATTACCATCTCCGCTCGAACCGGCGTCGCAGGAATACGACAATACCATTCATCGTGATTAGAAACATGAGGAGGATGACGATCACCGCTGCCGTCATGGGCTCCCAGGCGCGCTCCGCATGCGTTGCCCAACTATATACCAGAACAGGCAAAGCCGTCGATTCATCGGTCGGGCCGGTGGGCACGTCCGCTACGAATGCCACCATTCCGATCAGCAGCAAGGGCGCTGTCTCGCCCAAGGCACGCGCCATGCCCAGAATGGCCCCCGTAAAGATACCAGGTCCGGCAACAGGCAGCACATGATGGAAAACCGATTGCATCTTGGAGGCCCCTACCCCCAGAGCAGCCGCGCGAATGGATGGCGGCACCGATTTGAGAGCGGCGCGCGAAGCGATAATGATTGTTGGCAAAGTCAGAAGCGCAAGTACGAGGCCACCAACAAGTGGCGCGGAGCGTGGCAACCCGAAAAAGCCCAGGAACACGGCTGCGCCCAACAAGCCAAAGACAATGGATGGAACGGCGGCCAGATTGTTGATGTTTACCTCAATGATTTCAGTCAGTCGGTTACGCGGTGCAAACTCTTCAAGATAGACCGATGCGAAAATACCGATTGGAATGGCGATGAAAGCTGTGACGAGCATGGTGAGCAGTGAGCCCACAATGGCGGCCAGTGCACCCGCCAGTTCCGGATAAGTGCTGTCTGTGTGCGTGAGAAGACTGAAGTGAGGAGCGCGTGAAATGCGCCCCATCTCTTTCAGGGCGAGTGTCCAGGCGATCTGGTCATCGGAGACATTCCGTTGAGCTTCCGGCAAGGCAATGACACGCGCCAACGGACGCGCACCCTGAAATTCCGACGCATTTCCCGTAAGCAGGTCCATCTCCAAAGCGTCAGCGCTCATGTTCACGACACGGCCCGTCGCCGTGCCTGCAGTCACAAGAATCGAGCGCGCATCGACCGTATCACCCACTTCGGCGCGCTGTGCCGCGATGAGGGATTGCAGGCTTTTGAAAGCATTTGCGCCTGAAAGCGTTACACGTCCCGGTGCCGTCTCAATCCCTTGCTCGGCAACACCCAGTTTGAGGCGCGCTTCAGGCGATACCGCCCCTTTGAGATACAGGTCCAGATCGTCATTCAGCGGCACCTTGATGGTCATCTCCTGACCGATCTGTGTCGGGTTTGCCGCGACTGATTTCGCCACCGGCAGCACAGCCAGCCGTGTTAGAAGATCACCAAGTTGGCGCGTCTCAAGCCGGTTGCCCTGCACATTCGGAAATGTTTGCAACAGGTTGTCGCGCAGCAAATCGTAAAAGCCATCGATATTACGTGCCACATCCGCCGGTTTGTCTTTCCCGGGAGGAGCGATGACAGCCGGATCAAGCAACACATCGTAGCGAACAACATGATAGGTCGCCGCCGACATCGCTTGAGACAGGATCGATATGATCAACAGGGATAGAGCCGCCAACGCGAATGCAATCGCGGACATGCCGTAGAATTTGAATCGGGTGTCAGCTGCCCGACGCTTCTTCAGGCGCCGCAGTGCTTTTTCATTCCGGAAGGGTGCGGGAGCGGTGTCAGTCATATTTTTCACGATACTTCTGAACGACCCGAAGGGCGATGAGGTTGAAGAAAAGTGTAATCACGAACAGGACGAGACCCAATGCGAAAGCTGACAGAGTCTTCGGGCTATCGAACTCTGTTTCTCCGGTCAGCAAAGCTACGATCTGAACAGTAATTGTTGTCAGGTCGGCTGTCGGGTCAGGCGAAATGCGCGCACGTTGGCCCGCTGCCATCACCACAATCATGGTCTCACCGATTGCGCGTGAGACCGCCAGCAGGAGCGACGCAATAATGCCAGGCAAAGCCGCCGGCAGGACCACATGTTTGACAGTCTCGGATTTTGTCGCGCCCATTGCATAGGCGGCATCGCGCAGCGTTTGCGGAACAGCATTGATCACATCGTCGGAGAGGGACGAGACAAAGGGAATGACCATGATGCCCATGACGAGCCCGGCCGCCAGCGCGCTGGTTGGTTGCGCAGCCAGAAGCGGCTCTGCGGTGATCCCGGCGGACATTAGCGTGGTGTTGATCCACAAAGCGCCAGCACGGATCGCTGGTGCGACGACCAGCAAAGCGAAGAAGCCATAAACAACCGTCGGAATGCCAGCGAGCACCTCAAGCACAGGCTTGACCCAGGCCCGGACGGTGGGCCCGGCATATTCGGAAAGGTAGATCGCCGCAAACAGACCGACAGGCGCCGCGATGAGCATGGCGATCAGCGCGATCATGAACGTGCCATAGAACAGAGGGAGGGCGCCAAACTCCGCGCTTGTCTGCGCGTTCCAGCGCGTACCGAAAAGGAAATCCCAGAATGGGACCTCCGAGAAGAACCGCAGGCTTTCGTAAAGCAGCGACGCGACAATGCCGACAGTTGTGGCGATAGCGATGCCGGCACACAGGAACAGGAAGAGCTCTATGCCGCCCTCGACCCGATTGCGGGCGCGGAAGCCCGGAGCCACCTTGCGGCGCGCCAGGAAAAAGCCGCACGCTGCGCTGATCAGGGCCAACCCGATAGCTGAAGCCTTCACCATGCCCTGCAACTCAAGGAAACGGTTAGCGATGGCTGAAAAGACGCGGTCAGCCCCGCCATATCCATGGTCAAATGCGGCGCGCGAGATTGAGTCCAGATAAACGTCCAACTCGACAGACGGCATGTTCTGGAAATTGGCTGGCAACTCCCCCGCAAGCAGCGACCGGACTATGCCCTCGCCCAGCATTGCGTAGGCCAGCGCGACGACCAGCGCCGGGATAAAGGTCCACATGGCCACATAGTAGCCGTGATAATTGGGTCGGGAATGGACCCGCAAAGATCCTGAGGCGCCGCTGAACTGTTCGGCCTGGACCCGGCCAACGAAAAAGCCGCCCGATGCCAGCATCGCGAGCAATGCCAGCAAAAGCCATCCCATGGGCAAGTGACCGAGCTGCTGAATCATCCAGTTCGAATTCCCCGTTAATATGGCTTCCCTTAATGCTGCTCCGCGACAGTTATGTGACAATTGTGACAGGCATGACAGATGACCGCACATGTCTTGCACCAAAGGGCCTGATCGGCCACATCTTGGGGCATGAAACAGCGCAATGAATCTGAAGCGATCTGGCACGGGACAACGATCCTCGCAGTTCGAAAATCCGGCAAGCTCGCCATGCTGAGCGATGGACAAGTCTCAATGGGTCAAACCATTATGAAGGGAAATGCACGTAAAGTGCGACGCATTGCTGGCGGCGAAATACTCGCAGGCTTTGCGGGCGCGACGGCAGATGCCTTCACGCTTTTCGAGCGGCTTGAAACGAAGCTGGAACGCCATCCGGGCCAACTCCAGAGAGCCGCCGTTGAACTGGCGAAGGACTGGCGAACGGAAAAATACCTACAAAAACTTGAAGCCCTTCTGATCGTGGCTGACAAGGAGGTCACGCTTGTGATCACCGGCGCGGGTGACGTGCTTGAGCCCGAGCATAATGTGGTCTCCGTTGGGTCAGGCGGCAATTATGCCCTGGCTGCCGCGCGCGGCCTCTATGACTACGAAGAAGATGCCGAAGTGATCGGTCGCAAGGCGATGCAGATCGCCGCCGATATTTGCGTCTACACAAACGCCAATTTCACGCTCGAGACGCTCGACCTTTAATCGCTTCCCCTTCACGTCTGATGCAGACCTGATGGCAAAGCAATTCCGGAATATCCAAATGCAAAACCTGACACCACGTGAGATTGTTGCCGAGCTTGACCGGCACATTGTTGGCCAGACTGGCGCAAAACGCGCCGTGGCGATTGCCCTGCGCAACCGCTGGCGCCGCAAGCAGGCGCCTGAAGCGCTTCGGAACGAGATTACGCCGAAGAACATCCTGATGATCGGCCCCACGGGTGTCGGCAAGACTGAAGTCTCACGCCGCCTGGCCAAGCTCGCCAATGCGCCATTCCTGAAGGTGGAAGCGACCAAGTTCACTGAAGTCGGTTATGTCGGACGAGATGTGGAACAGATCATTCGCGACCTGGTAGAAGCATCCATCGGCATGATCCGGGAGCAAAAACGGGCTGGCGTGGCGCAGCAGGCCAAGGATGCGGCTGAAGAACGCCTTTTGGACGCCCTTGTGGGCGCTGAGTCTCAAGCGTCCACACGCGAAGCCTTTCGGCGCAAATTGCGCGCGGGTGAGCTCGACGACAAACCGGTCGATATCGACTTCACCGATTCCGGCAACGCCATGCAGATGCTCGATATTCCAGGGCAAGGCGGCTCGATGGGCATGATCAACCTGTCGGACATGCTGGGCAAAGCCATGGGGGGTGGTCGGACCAAGCGCGTTCGCACGACCGTTAAAGAGGCCCACCGGCCTCTCCTGGATGAAGAAGCAGACCGCCTGCTCGACGAGGACGCGATCATCCGCGAGGCTGTAAAGGCGGTTGAAGAAGATGGCATTGTATTCCTGGACGAGATTGACAAGGTGGCTGCGCGCAAGGACCGGGGCGGCGCCGATGTCAGCCGCGAAGGGGTGCAACGCGACCTGCTGCCGCTGATTGAGGGCACAACCGTTTCCACCAAGCGCGGCGCGGTCAAGACAGATCATATCCTGTTTATCGCGTCTGGCGCGTTCCATGTCTCCAAGCCATCCGACCTGCTGCCGGAACTACAGGGCCGTCTGCCGATCCGCGTCGAACTCGAACCCCTGTCACGTGACGACCTCCGGCGTATCCTCGTCGAACCCGAGGCGAGCCTTGTGCGCCAGTATGAGGCGCTCATGGCAGCGGAAAATGTAACACTGGTCTTTGAAGATGCCGCCATCGACCGGCTCGCAGACCTTGCGGAAGCGGTAAACAACTCGGTGGAGAATATCGGCGCCCGGCGACTGCAGACCGTGCTGGAGCGGCTCCTTGATGAGATCAGCTTCGACGCACCTGACAAGTCTGGCGAAACAATCACGATTACGGCGGACTATGTAAACGAACGCGTCGCCAGCCTCGCCGGAAACGCCGATCTCTCCAAATTCATTCTCTAACAGGGGCGATCAGCTCACGCTGGCCCGTCGCACCGGCAAATGCTTCTTGCCCCAGTCGCGTAACGTCATCAGGGCTGGGGCAAGCTCCTGTCCCTTCTCGGTGAGAACATAGTCATAACGCTTGGGCGCTTCTGAATACAGGTTTCGGACAAGAATGCCTGCTTCGACAAGGCGCTTGAGCCGGTCAGCCAGTATATGCCGGGTCATCCCGCTTGATTCCGCAAACTGCTCGAACCGCGAGAGGCCAAGGAGGCAGTCCCTCAAAATGAGAAGCGTCCAGCGGTCACCCAGCACGGACAGCGTCCGCGCGACCGGGCACCAGTTATCCGAGAGCTCTGACCATTTCATACGGGATCCCCTGTGCAGATTCCCAGCAAGTTCTGAAACAGCACTATGGCGCGATTCGTTCTTGTTAGGCTTACGGCGTCACGGTTTCTGGTCGCGTTCTAGAGCTTGATACCTGCCGCTTCAGCGAGACCTGCAAGCGAGACTTCCGGACGCGGGCCAAAATGGCTGATGACTTCAGCCGCCGCGATATGGCCAAGCCGTGCGCAGGTTGCCAGCGGCAAGCCGCGCGCGTAGCCAAAAAGGAAGCCAGCGGCGTACTGATCGCCGGCACCTGTTGTGTCGACCACTTTTGCCACCGGCTCGGCAGCAACTTTGAGGGGTTCGCCGTCACCGATGACGACAGAGCCTTTTTCACTGCGCGTCACTGCGGCGATCGCTGTATCCGCCTGAAGGCGGGAGATGGCTTCGTCGAAGTCACGTGTCTGGTAGAGTGACAGAAGCTCTTCCTCGTTGGCGAAGAGAATATCGACATGGCCCTGCACGAGGTGCAGGAAGCTCTCCCGGTGACGGTCGACGCAAAAGCTGTCCGAAAGCGTCAGGGCAACGAGTCGGCCCGCAGACTTGGCAATTTCGGACGCGTGGATGAAGGCCGTCTTGGCGTCGTCTTTGTCGAACAGATAGCCTTCGAGGTAGAGAATGCGGCCTTCGCGCACGACCTCTTCATCAACATCATCCTTGGAGAAGAGAACCGAAGCGCCAAGAAATGTGTTCATGCTGCGCGCGCCGTCGTCGGTGACGAAGATGATGCAGCGAGCCGTTGCGGGACCGTCCTCGAGCGGATGGGTCGCGAAAGGCACGCCTGTTTTGGTCATTTCGTCCCGAAACTGGCGTCCAAGATCATCATTGGCTGTCTTGCCGATATAAGCAGCGCTGCCGCCAAAACTCGATATGCCCGCTATGGTGTTTGCGCCGCTGCCACCTGACGTGATTATCGGATTCTTTGCTTCAGCCGTGAGTTCCTCTGCCCGAGGCTCCTCGATCAGCGTCATGGCATCTTTCTGGATGTCCCACGATTTCAGGAACGCGTCGTCCGCGCTGGAAAGGACATCAACGATTGCATTGCCGAGGCCGACAACATCAAAACGGGTGGAAGTCATATTTTCTGAGCCTTGAAAACCAAGTCCGCCGATTGCCAGACATGTGCGCTGGACGCAACTGCGCTCCATGCTAAACCGCTGGCCATGAAAATCGCTTACATTGCCTCCCAGGTCACGCTGCCAGGTTCACCGGTTCGTCGTAGTGACGCTTTCGAGCATGACTATATGATGCGTTCGCTCGTGCCGGCTTTTGCCGAAAAGGGCATGACAGTTGTCGATGTTGCCTGGGATGATGCAAACGTCGACTGGAGTTCTTTCGGGGCCGCCATCATTGGCACGACCTGGGACTATTGGGACCGTATTGATGAGTTCCTCGACACCTTAGACTCCATTGGCAAGTGCACACGGCTGTTCAACTCGGCCGACATGGTGCGCTGGAACAGCCGCAAGACTTATCTCAAAGACCTCGAATCGAAGGGCGCCCGTCTCATCCCGACCCTATGGATGGACGAAGTAACGCCTGATGAAGCGTCCAGTGCTTTTGATGCGCTGGGCGCTAATGACCTCGTCTTCAAGCGTCAGATCGGCGCCGGCGCCCGCGACCAGTTCCGGCTGAAACGCGGCGAGGCTATACCGTCGGTAGCGCACCCGATGATGGTCCAGCCCTTCCTCGACATGATCCAGACCGAAGGCGAAATCAGCTTCATCTTTATTGACGGTCAGTTCAGCCACGCCCTGATCAAGCGCGCTGCAAATGGCGATTACAGGATCCAGTCCGAATATGGCGGACGGGAAGAACCCATCAAACCATCAGCAGACGACTTGGCTGCCGCGCAGGCCATCATCGGATCGCTCGACGAGACGCCACTTTATGGTCGCGTGGACATGCTGCGGGGGCAAGACGGTCAGCTTCTTCTCATGGAGCTGGAACTGATTGAGCCCTACCTTTATCCCATCGAAGGGCCGGAGCTTGGCAACAGATTGGCGGCGGCGGTTGCACAGCAACTGGAAATCACTTCATAAGGCCCCTTTGTCCTGCTGCATCAGATCGCAAACTTTCTTGGTGTAGCCTGCGATTTCGCGCCGGGGAGAAATTGAATGATGATCAGATTTGCCCTTGCGGCATCGACCGCCCTGATTCTGGCTGGCACCTGCTCTGCGCAAACGGAGGACGAGGACGGTCTCTATCTCGGTTTTCGCGGATATGGCGCGATCAACGACCAGAACAATCTCATCTTCGCTGCCAGCCGGGAATTTGGTGCAGCCGTCGGATACCGGTTTGCCGATGTCTGGCGAGTTGAGGCTGAGTATTCACGGCGATGGGCGAAGATTCAGGGATTGAATGGCGCCAAAACGGTGCGCGGCGACTTTGACGCTCACGCCCTTGGCCTGCACGTGTTTCATGACTTCCGGCCTGGCAAGAAGTTGCGCCCTTTTGTAGGCGCAGGTTTGGGAGGCGGGATACTCGACTTCGACTTCAAAGGCCCGGCCGATAATGATCCCAGCCTGATCGTAATTGGCAACGACACAAACATCAGCAGCTACGGGAACGTCTTCCTCGGGTCTACCTACCATATCAATTCGCAACTGCGGCTCGGAGGCGGTTTCGAATATTTCACGTTCACCGATCAGGCCGTCGAATCCAATATCGGCGACATTGATGGAATTAATCGGAGCTACAATTTCTTCGTATCGTTGCGCTGGCGCCCAGACTTCTAGTCAGGTCCTACTTCCCGAAGCCATAGACGAGCGCAACTTTCAGCGCAGTGTCCGTGTCCTCGAAACCGTCAGCCGGGTTGGTGTCGTAGCGAACATTGAAGGACATACGCGCGGAGAAGGATTTCGAAACGGAAGCCGTCAGCGCAATGCTGTTTTCAATCTGCGTGGAAGTTTCCCCGTACAGCACATCCGTCTCGTTCGCGAGTTTAACGTTATCGTTGAACTGATAGCCGAATTCCGAGCGCGCCACTGCACCGATAGACGTCACGGTTTCCGCTGGCGTGACGATCAAGACGCCATTTGAATTCGTTACGGCAGTGCGTTTCACTTCGTCGATCTTGACACCCGGGCCGCCGCGCACGGTCCAGCTTGCCTTTTCACCGTCCAAGATATGATAACCCAGACCGCCACCAACAAAGGTCCGGCTATCGAAGCCTGTGAACTGATCGACTTCATATGAGGCGCGACCGAAGCTGAACAGTTTTTCGTTGAGCAGACGATCAACATCGCCCGAGAAGAAATAGCGATTCCGGCTTTCGATCCCATCCTGCTCGCCATATTCGCCGTCGGCGACCAGTTCGACTTTCCAAAGACCCGCCGTGCGCGCGACATCAATGCCGAGGCCCAGGTCAGTCGTTTCAGTATTGCCAGTCGTGTAACCCGCATTGAAGGCCGCTTCGCCGCTCCAGCCATCCTTGTCCTGAGCGTACGCCGGCGCAACGGCCACAATAGCCGCGCCGACAGATGCGAGGATGAATGATGACTGTTTCAGTAGTAGCATTGCGAGGACTCCTGGATTTATCGGATCAGTTCTGGTGGCACATTCAGACCATCGGCTCACCGAACCATGGCCACTTGATGGCGCATATACCTTCAGAATGACCTGCGACAACCCTGCCTAAACAGGTGGCATTATCGACGCGGCCCGAGGCGAGAGACAGTCGCAGGGTCCGGCGTCTTGGGCTTGTGCCGGCACAGATCCGCGATGGCGCAATGCCAGCATTCCGGCGTCTGCGCCTTGCAGACATAACGGCCATGTAGAATGAGCCAGTGATGTGCGCCCTGCTTGTATTCCACCGGTGTCGCGCGCTCCAGCCCCGCCTCCACCTGCTCAGGCGTCTTGCCTGGCGCCAGGCCCGTCCGATTGGCAACCCGAAACACATGGGTATCCACCGCAATCGTCGGCACGCCAAAAGCCTCGTTCAGCACTACATTCGCTGTCTTGCGGCCGACGCCCGGCAGCCGCTCGAGTTCATCACGCGTTTCAGGCACAACGCCGCCGAATTCGTCCAGGAGCATTTGGCTTAGGGCAATGACGTTCTTGGCCTTGTTGCGCCAAAGCCCGATTGTACGGATGTACCCGGCCACCCCTTCTTCGCCCAGCGCGAGCATCTTCTCAGGCGTATCTGCGACAGAGAAGAGCTTCGCTGTGGCCTTGTTCACGCCGACGTCGGTCGCTTGTGCAGAGAGAGCGACGGCAACCACAAGTGTATAGGGGCTCGTAAAGTTCAGTTCAGTGCGGGGTTCCGGCCTGTCTTTAGCGAGCGCAGCGTATAGCGCATGCGCCTTTTCCGGTCCGAATGTTCTTGGAGCCCGCTTTTTCCGGGGCTTCGGCTTGGAGGGTGCGTCATTTGGCATGCAGGACTGTCTAAGTCGCACTTTGCAGCATGCAAGGCCGTGCTAGATATTCCTGCATGAGCGAAATTGACGAAGTCGTTTATCTGGATGCGCTCCTGACCCCGAACAGGTCACTGAGCCCGCATGGCTTTGCGATCATCATGAGTGTCGTCGGGGTCGCAAGTTTTATCAGCGGAATGGCGTTTCTCTCCATGGGCGCCTTCCCTGTCGTGGGATTCTTCGGCCTGGATGCTCTGGCGATCTACTTCGCCTTTCGCTGGTCATTCCGGCGTCAGCGGGAAGAAACCCGCATAACCATCACCGGGAAGTCGGTATATCTCTTCCATCGCAAAGCCGATGGCTCCGAGCGACGTGTGGAACTTCCCTCCGCCTTCGCCCGCGTGGAGCTTGATGAGCCCGTCGAATCGACCAGCTGGCTGCGAATCGAGCACGGGCGGACGGCCTATGTCATTGGACGTTTCCTGACATTGCCCGAGCGCAAATCGCTTGTGACGGCCATCCGGGCAGCGCTTATCCGCGCCCGTAGCGAACGGTATCTGGCCTGAATTAGGGTTACCAAAAATAAATGACGCCTGCGTCATGGTTTTTTTATCCGGGCTATGTTAAATTCTTCCAGACATCAAAACTGGCATCCGGATGAAGGATGCTCCGGAGGAAAAGAAATGGCTGCAGATACTGCACAGAGCATTGACCATCCCGCACTGAAGCGTCCCAAGGTTTCGGACCGTGAACCCCTGCACCCGGGCTATCTGCACGTCGGTGAAGAGGTGCCCCCTGCGTCCAGCGTCGACATCAAAACCGTCGACATTGTGGATCCGGAAATCTGGCGTCAGGGCAAATATTGGGAGCTTCTTGAGCGCCTTCGCAACGAAGACCCCATCCATTTCACCCCGGACAGCTTCGTTGGGCCCTACTGGTCCATCACGCGCTATGAAGACATCATGGCCATCGACACGGACCACAAGCGGTTCTCGTCGAGCTGGGAGCACGGTGGCATCACACTGGGCGAGCCGCTTGAAGATTTCGAAATGCCGATGTTCATCGCCATGGATGAGCCGCGCCACTCCGAGCAGCGCAAGACGGTCCAGCCGGCTGTCGCGCCGAACATGCTCAAGGAATATGAATCCCTGATCCGCTCGCGGACACAGGGCTTGCTGGACAGCCTGCCGGTCGGAGAGCCCTTCGACTGGGTCGATACCGTATCGGTCGAACTGACCACGATGATGCTGGCAACCCTGTTCGACTATCCGTTTGAACGGCGCCGCGACCTGACACGCTGGTCGGATGTTGCGACGAACATGAACAATCCTGACATCTGCCCTGGCGGGGAAGAACAGTGGAAGCAGGAGATGATGACCTGCCTTACGACGTTCATGGGCCTGTTCCAGGAACGTGGCGCCATGGATGAGAAGAACGATCTCATCAGCCTGCTGGCACACGGCGAAAAGACCCGCAACATGACGCCGATGGAGCTGCTGGGTAACGTCATCCTGCTCATCGTCGGCGGTAATGACACGACCCGTAACTCGATGACCGGTTCGGTCTACGCCCTCAACAAATTCCCGTCGGAATACGAAAAGCTGAAAGCTGATCCTTCCCTGATCCCGAACATGGTGTCGGAAACGATCCGCTGGCAAACGCCCCTGGCCTTCATGCGCCGCACGGCGCTGGAAGATGTCGAAATGGGCGGCAAGACGATCCACAAGGGCGACCAGGTCGCCATGTGGTATGTCTCAGGCAACCGCGACGAGCGCTTCTGGGACCGCCCGAACGACTACATTATCGACCGTCAAAATGCCCGCCGCCACATCTCGTTCGGCTTCGGCATCCACCGCTGCGTCGGCAACCGCCTTGCGGAACTGCAGCTGCAGATCCTGTGGCAGGAAATCATGGAGCGCTTCAGCCATATCGAAGTGCTGGACGAGCCATCGCTTACTTCCGGCGCCTTCGTAAAAGGCTACACCTGGATGCCGGTAATCTGCCATCCCAAATAAGCGTGTTGGCTGACGCCGCGCAAAGCCTGATAAACCTCTCATCAGATCCTGATGGGAGGTTTTTTCATGGATGTTTCCACCGCTGTCGCCCAGCGCATTTCAACGCGCGCCTTCAAGCCTGACGCGCTTTCCGAGGCTGATGTTCGCGAATGGCTGACCGCAGCGCAGCGGGCACCTTCGGGGGGGAATGTGCAGCCGTGGCGGGTGATTGTGGTTTCGGGGGACGCGAAGGATGCGGTGATCGCGAAGGCGGCGGAGGTGCTGAAGGACAGCCCGGCGGGCCAGCCGACAGACCGGGCGATCTACCCGAAGGACCTGTGGGAGCCGCATGAGGCGCGCCGGCGGCGTGTTGGAGAGATGATGTATGAGGCGCTGGAAATCCCGCGCAGCGACCGTCCGGCGAAGCTCGCCTGGTTTGCCAATAATTACCGCTTCTTCGGCGCGCCTGCTGCAGTGTTCATTGTGATTGACGAGCGCATGGGCCACGGCCAGTGGGGTCATACAGGCATGTACATGCAGACGCTGGCCCTGCTCGCCGAGGAGCGCGGATGGGGGACATGCATGCAGGAGTGCTGGGGTATTTTGCGGCCAATGCTGAAGGATCATTTCGGATTGGGCGAGACGGAAATGGTCTGGTGCGCGATGGCTGTCGGCGTTCCGGATCCCGATCACAAGGTCAATTCGCTGCGCGCCGAGCGGGCCGATCTAGACGAGATCGCGGAACTCAAGGGGTTTTAAGAGTCCGTTCCCGGGTCTTAACGGGGACTTCCGAGTCCATTCCCGGACCCTTCCGTGACCATTCCCGGCCCATTTGAGACCTAATCCTGCCGCAAGGGGGTGATTTCCTGCGTGCATGATTACGCGTCGTGCCGCCTTGTCCGGCCTTGTGGCCCTCCCCCTCCTCCCGAGCGTGACGGGTGAGCGACTGGTGCCGTGGGAGACGCGGCTTGTCGTCGCCGCGCGCCGACAGATCGGAATCACGGTTAGCTATGACCCGGCCTATGTCAGCCTCGACTATCCAAATGGCGATGTGCCGCGTGAGCGGGGCGTGTGCACGGATGTGGTGATACGGGCCTATCGGGACGCGTTCGACTTCGACCTGCAATCAGCCGTGCATGAGGACATGAAGGCGGCGTTCAGTGCCTATCCGAAGACCTGGGGTCTGACGCGGCCGGACAAAAATATCGACCATCGCCGGGTGCCGAACCTTGAGACCTATTTCCGGCGGCATGGACAGGCCTTGCCGACTCCGACCGCACTGACGGACTGGCAGCCGGGCGACCTCTATACGATGCGCCTGAATGGCAGCCTGCCGCATATCGGAATCGTGTCCGACCGGGTGACGGCAATGGGGCATTATTACGTGCTTCACAATATCGGCGCAGGGACTGCCGAGGATGACATTCTCGGCCTGTTCGATGAAGAAAGACGGTTCAGATTGGAGCCGCCGGGCGTGTGACCTATTCTTCGTCGTCCCAGTCGCTCATTGGGCGTTGCGGCTCACGCGGATTGGAGGCGAGCTGGATGACGGCGGCCTTAACCGCTGCGCGGTCGAAATCCTCGTCTTCCTCAGGCGTCGTCGGGCGCGGCTTCAGATAGGTGAAAACGCTGACCGAAGTGTCTTCAGATTCATCGTCTTCAGCCTCGCCAGCCATGGCGTCTTCTGTCAGTTCCAATTCGGCATCTTCTGGTTCCGCCTCATCAGACGCGCTCGCCTCAGCGTCATCTGCAGGCGCGTCCGCGTCCTCAATATCCATGTAGTCGGTGACGAAGGCGTCAACGGTTTCGGCTTCGTGGCGATCGTCGATGAGGACGTCTTCCTCGTTGAGGGCTTCTTCGTCCGGCATCTGGAAGCCGGATGGAATGACGTCGGACAGAAGGCCTTCGGCTTCGAGATCTGCCTTGCCGGGCAAGGTGTCGAGGCTTTCGAGACCGAAATGCTCAAGGAAGGCATCGGTTGTGCCATAGGTCATGGGCTGGCCGGGTGTCTTGCGGCGGCCCTTGATCTTGACCCAGCCGGCTTCCATCAGCGAGTCGATAGTTGTCTTGGCGACAGCGACGCCGCGGACAGCCTCGATCTCGGCGCGGGTGACGGGCTGGCCATAGGCGATGATCGCGAGCGTCTCGAGCGCAGCCTGACCCAGCTTTTTCTGGACCTGACGCTCCTCGACAAAGAGATAGGCCAAGTCCTGCGCCGTCTGGAAACGCCATTTGCCGGCAACTTCGACGAGGTTCACGCCGCGATTGGCATACATCGCGCGCAGCGACATCAGCACTTCGGCGGACTCGACCCCGTGCGGCAGGATTTCGGCGATCTGGTCAGCCGACAGGGGCTCACCCGCCGCGAACAGGATGGCCTCCGCGCGGCGGATTCCTTCCGACAAGGCCTCTTGCATTCCGCCTTCCAGCGCCGCTTCGGAGCGCTTGTAGGCGAAGGACAGCTGGGCCATGGGATCCCGCGTCTCTTCCTGTGAATCATCCATCATTTCAAACTTCTCAAGCGGTTGCATCCCTGCCCTCCCCGGGGTTGGTTGCTGCATTACGCAGGTATAGTGGCGCAAAGTGGGCGTCCTGGCGCACATCGACTTCGCCGTCTCTGGCGAGTTCAAGAGCCGCCGAAAAGACGCTGGCGGTAACGGACCTTGGCGGCAGGTCCGGATCGACATCCGTCATCGTTGTCCGGATCTCGTCGAGTGTTGACCACTGGGTGAGCTGGTTACGTAGTGCGCGCAGTGTGGTGCGCGCCAGTTCCAGCGGCAAGACGAATTGCTGCTCAATCTTGTGAGGCGCTTCCTTTTCCTTGCGGTCCCTAATGGCGCCAAAGGCCTGGGTCAGTTCAAAGAGCGAGGCCTTGAACTCGGTATGCTTGACGACGACAGGCTGTTCGGGCCGTCCGCGCAGGAAGATGACATTGTTGAGGATCGGACCGGCTTCAAGCTCTTCAACGGCGGTGCGCATGGCGTCGAGCCGTTTCAGGCGGAAGGCCAGCCGCTCAGCCATTTCCTCGCCGCTTGGCTCGTCCTCATCCAGCTTTTCGGGCTTGGGCAGGAGGAGACGTGACTTCATGTACGCGAGCCATGAGGCCATCAGCAGATAGTCTGCCGCAAGATCCATGCGTTTGGACTTCGCGTCCTCGATGAAGCCGAGATACTGGACGGCGAGGTCGAGGATGGACAGGTGGAGCAGGTCGACCTTTTGGCGGCGGGCCAGCTCCAGCAGGAGGTGGAGCGGGCCTTCATAGCCATCGACATCGACGCGGAAGATATCCCCCGCTTCGGCGTCCTGCGCGTCTGCCGACAGCGCATCGATGGAGATGGCATCAACGCTCATGCCATCGCCTTGAAATCGGGAAAGAGTTCGTGGAAACGGGCCCAGCCGGCCTGTGCGTCAAAGGATTGCGCGTTCGCTGACATGGCTTCGGCACGGTCAGCGCGCTGAAGGGACTTGCCAGCGAGAAGCGGCGAGGCTTCGGCGACTTCGGTCATCTCGGCAAGGATAGAATCAGGCTCTTTCAGGAAGCCGGAACAGTGCAGCAGCATGTCACAGCCGGCGGCAATTGCCCCGTCCGCACGCGTCGTCAGGCTGCCGCCCAGCGCCCTCATCCCCAGATCATCACTCATCAGCAGGCCATCAAACCCGATTCGCTCGCGAATGATGCCTTGAATAAGCTTTTGCGACAGGGTGGCGGCCACACCGGGATCGATCGCGTCATAGGCAATATGGGCCGTCATCGCCATCGGCGCGTCGGCGAGCCGAGCGAAGGCGTCGAAATCCTTGGCCAGTTCCTGCTCACTCGCCGTGACGCGTGGCAGTTCCAGATGGCTGTCCGACATGGACCGGCCATGGCCGGGGATGTGCTTCACGACGCCCGCTACGCCGCCATCGGCAAGGCCCTTGAGCGCGGCACGGGCAAGGTCTGCCACCTGTTCCGGCTCGGTGCCGAAGGCCCGGTCGCCGATCACGTCATGCGCGCCAGGCACTGGCAGATCTACGACAGGCGCACAGTCGGCATGGATGGACATGGAGGCGAGTTCGGCGGCGATCAGTCGGTGACCCAGCCATGCGGCCTCGCGGCCTCGCTCCGGGTCTGTCTCGTAGAGCAGCGCATAGTCTTCACCGCGCGGGAAAAGCGGCCATTCCGGCGCCTTGAGGCGGGCAACGCGGCCGCCTTCCTGATCGATGAAGATGAGCGTCTCGCGCCCCGTGGCATCCCAGATATCGCTCACCAATTGGCGGATTTGTGTTTTCGACACGCAGGAGCGGCCCATCAGGATGACGCCCCACGGATTTTGCGTGGAAAACAGGGTCTTTTCACCCGAAGTCAGTTGCGCGCCTGAGACGCTGAGGATGCAAGCCTTCTTCACTATCCAGTCACCACAATGCAATTTTCGCCAGACGCCTTGAGCGCATCGCAAAAGGCCGAAGCTTCCGATCTTTCGGCAAAGGTGCCTACGCGCAAGCGGTAAAACACACCCTTGGCGCCGAGATCGGCCCGCTGGATGTGCTTCGAAGCGCCCTGATAGATGTCCGGACGGGAGCTGGAGGCTTTGCGCCATGCGGTTTCGGCGGCCTCTTCGGAGCGGAAAGCCGCAACCTGGACCATGAAGGCGCCATTGGCGGCGAATTCGAACTCGGACATGGCCTGTTGGCGGGGCATGGGCTGGGCCGCCATGGGCATTGGAACCGGGTTTACGGCAGCGACTTCAAGGTCTTCGTCCGATTCGGTAGGGCGGGAATCAAGGTCGGCGAGCGCCTTCACCTGATCCGCAACGGCGTTCGGCATGCCGTTTTCGGGGTCTGTCTCGTCGGCGCCGGCTGATTCGATTCCCGGCCGGAGCTCTATGGGCGGGCCACCTTGCAGGAACTCGGTGCTGCGCTCTTCATCGGCCAGTTCGGCATCCTGCGCGGCGGGCCGGTCGGAGGCATCCATCTGGTCGTAGAAGCGCTTGTCGGTGTCGGGCACGGCGATGCCGCCGCGATCTTCCGGGGTGCGCTTATAGGGCTGGGAATCGGCGATAATACTGGGAATCCCGGCGCCATTGGCGCGGACGCCCTGGCGGTACGTGTTCCAGACGACGGCGCCGAAAACGAGCAGGACACCGATCGCGAGCGCCAGGATCAGCGGCCCACGAGCGGTCTCATCATCGCGGATTTCGAATCCCCGGTAGTCATCCTCGAAAGGCGAATAATCGCCCCCGTTGCGTGATCTGCCCATGGAATACTTCCTTCAGAACAATTTGCTGAGGTTAATATTAGGGGCTGTTTCGTTAATGACGCTTGAACATTGCCGGGATTTGGCCGGGGCGGACTGTATTCATTCGCCAATCAGCGCATGCCGCTGGGGTCAAACAGGCGGCGGTGCTCTTCCATGGCAAACGTATCGGTCATGCCTGCGATATAGTCGCAGACAATGCGGGCGCGGCGGCCTTCGGTGACCTGCGCCGCGTCGTGGCGCCAGGGCGGCGGCAGGGTTTCGGGCTCGGCGAGGAAGATGTCGAAGAGGTCGGCCAGCAGGCGCTTGGCCTGGCTGCGCATGCGGTTGACCTTGTAATGCTTGTACATGCGTTCGTAGAGGAAGGCCCGGAGGGGACGCTGGCGCTCGGCCAGGGCATCGGAGAAGGCGACAAGCGGCACATCCATGGCACGCACTTCAGCCGCGCTTTGGGGTTGGTAGAGGGCGATGCGGCGGCGGGTTTCGTCGGTCACGTCATTGATCCAGATGCCGATGAGGCGCCGGACGGCCTCGTAGGTGACCATGCGGTCGCTGAGATGGGGGTATTCCACACGGACGCCCCGGAAGGCCTCGCCGACGACGGGGATGTCTTTCAGGTCGTCGATGGTGAAGAGGCCGGAGGCGATGCCGTCGTCGATGTCGTGATTGTTGTAGGCGATATCGTCGGACAGGGCGGCGACCTGGGCTTCCGGGCCGGCGAACTGGTCGGGCTCAAGGTCGGCGAGTTGGTGGAAGTTGCGGAAGGCGGCGGGCAGGCTGCTGATGGGTGTATCGGGGCCGGTGACGGGGCCATTGTGCTTGACCAGGCCTTCCAGCATTTCCCAGCTGAGGTTCAGGCCGTCGAAATTGGGGTAGCGGACTTCCAGCTTGGTGACGATGCGCAGGGTCTGGGCGTTATGGTCGAAGCCTTCATAGTCTTTCATGCACTCATCGAGCTGGTCTTCCCCGGCATGGCCAAAGGGCGGATGGCCGAGATCATGGGCGAGCGCGAGGGCCTCGGCGAGGTCTTCATCGAGGCCGAGCGTGCGGGCGATGCTGCGGGCAATCTGGGCGACTTCGAGCGAATGCGTGAGGCGGGTGCGGTAATGATCGCCCTCATGGGCCACGAAAACCTGCGTTTTCTGCTTCAGGCGGCGGAAAGCAGTGGAGTGGACGATCCGGTCGCGGTCGCGCTGGAATGGCGTGCGGGTCGCTGACGGAGCCTCTTCATGATAGCGCCCGCGGCTGTCTTCGTGACGCGTCGCAAACACTGCTCTCTTTTCCATTGGCCAATTCATCCCTATCTTGTGCGCATGAGCACCGTAACAGAACCTGATGTGACCCTGTCCGCCTCTGCTGCCAAGCGGATTAATGCGATTCTGGCCAAACAGGACGGCGCAGCCTTCCTGCGCGTGTCCGTTGAGGGCGGCGGATGTTCGGGCTTTTCCTACAAGTTCGACTTTGCCGATGCGGCCAATGCCGACGATATGGTCGTCGAGCGGGACGGCGCGCATGTGCTGATCGACGAAATGAGCCTCGAATTCCTGCACGGGGCCGAGATCGATTTCTCGACCGAGCTGATTGGCGCGGCGTTCAAGATCAAGAATCCGAACGCCACGGCCGCCTGCGGCTGCGGGACGAGTTTCTCGGTCTGACCTGACCCTGCGTCCGGCTCGCACGGACATATCATTGCGCGTATGCTCCTCGCGAGGAGGACGACAGCATGCCCAGACCAAAGCCATTCCGGATTGATGTGCCCGACAAGAAGATCGAGGCGATCCGCGAACGTGTCGAGAATTATCACTGGTTCCCCGCCCCTGCGAACGAACAGGGCTTTGCTTACGGCATGTCGACCCCCGTGATGAAGGAGCTGCAGCGCTATTGGCTGGCCGGTTATGACTGGCGCGCCGCTGAAGCCGACCTAAATCGCTATCAAAGCTACAAGGCCGATGTGGACGGCCTGGAGATACACTTCGTGCATGTGATCGGTGAAGCGGGCGGCAGCCGGCCACTTCTGCTGACGCATGGCTGGCCCGGCTCGTTCTTCGAGTTCTGGGAGGCCATCGGCCCCCTGGCCTATCCATCCAAGCATGGCGGCAAGGCCGAGGATGCCTTCGACATCATTATCCCGTCCCTGCCCGGCTATGGCTTCTCGGAGAAGCCGAAATCTCCGTTGGGCCAGCGCGCGACTGCCAAGCTGTGGAACGCGCTGATGCAGGACGCGCTCGGCTACGACACCTATCTGGCGCAGGGCGGCGACTGGGGCGGGCTGGTCACGTCATGGCTCGGCTATGACCACGGCACGTATGACAAGAAGGGTGGGTGCAAGGCGATCCACCTGAACATGATGGGTTTCCGACCCAGCCCGGCCACACCGCAATCGCAGGAAGAGACTGACTGGCTGAACGCGTCGCAGGCAGCGATGCAGCGCGAGGGGGCCTATTTGATGGAACAGGCGACCAAGCCGCAGACACTGGCAATGGCGCTGATGGATTCGCCCATGGGCACGGCCGCGTGGATTTTGGAGAAGTTCCATGGCTGGTCAGACCTGAAGGATGGAGACCTGTTCAGTGTTTATACCAAGGACCAGTTGCTGACGAACGTGATGATCTACCTCGTGAACGACGCCATTGCGACGAGCGTCTGGTATTACAACGCCCTCTTCCAGGAAGGCGGCGTTGGCCTGCCGGACAGCAAGCGCTGTGAAACGCCGACAGGTTTTGCCAATTTCCCGGGCGAGACAATCTATGCAGCACCTCCCCGCAGCTGGGCAGAGCGGGCCTACAATATCACGCACTGGAACGAGTTAAGCCATGGCGGGCATTTTGCGGCCATGGAAGCACCTGACCTGTTCGTGGAGGAAGTGCGGACCTGGGCGCGGAGTGCGGACTAGGCGGCTGTACCTTCCCGTAGATCCTGACCGACATTCTGAAGCACGGCATTGACGAACTTCGCTTCGGTCTCGTCGAAGAAGTCATAAGCCAGCGACACATATTCATCGAGGATCACGGCGCTGGACAATTCCTGATGCGCGATGAACTCAGCGGCGCCTGCGCGCAGGATGGCGCGCGTCGTCGAGTCGAGACGTGTCAGTTTCCAGCCGTCCGCGAGGCGGGCGAGAATGGCCGTATCGATGGCGACCTGATGGGCGACAACCGCGTTCAGGATGGACTTGAAGAGGTCCGGGTCTGCTTCCTCGATGGGGCGCTCGTCCGGACCAATGCCGAGACGGTCTTCCATGAAAGCGCGGATCGTGGCCTTGGCGGATTTCTCGGTCTGCTCCATTTCATAGAGCGCCTGAACAGCCGCCAGCCGGGCGCCAGCACGGCGCGCGCGGATGACTTCAAAAGGGACTTTTTGATCGCTCAACGAATGAGTTCCTTGCGGAACTTGATCATCGAGAGGCAGGCCTCTGCGGCGTCCTTGCCCTTGTTCTTCTGCTTGCGGTCGGCGCGGACCCACGCCTGATCGCCATTCTCGACGGTCAGGATGCCGTAGCCGATGGCCTGACGGCGTTGGACGATGAGGTCCATGAGGCCACGGGCGCTTTCACCGCAGACATAGTCATAGTGCGAGGTCTCGCCGCGAATGACGCAGCCAAGCGCCACGGCGCCATCGAAGCGGCCGCTGTCAGCTGCCATGGCGATGAGGCCCGGCAATTCGAAAGCGCCTGGCACTTCCATAACGGTGACTTTTGCACCTGCGGCTTCAAGCACTTCCATCGCGCCGAGCTCCAGCTCGTCGCTGATGTGTTTGTAATAGCGTGAAATGGCAATAAGGACGCGGTCTGCCATTATTTCGTCTCCTCGTTCAAGCGGCGCCAGCCCTCTATGGTCAAGCCGTATCCGTCAAGCCCTGCAACGCGGGTTGGCTGCGTATCGGACAGGAAAGTCATGCGACGAACGCCCAATTCCCGAAGAATCTGGGCGCCAACGCCATATTCCCGCAATGGCGCGGACGGATCGCGCGGCGTACTGCTCTTCAGGCCGAGACGCTCCGCAATCACGTTAGGATGCATGGAATTGACGAAAACGACGACGCCCGGCTCTTCAGCCTCGGCAATGATGCGCATCGCTTTTCCAACAAGGCCCTGACGCGGGCCGGTTTCACCGAGAATGTCGGCCAGTACGTCGGTGCGGTGAACGCGGACGATTGTGTTGGAATCCGGCTTGATGTCGCCATGGACGATGGCGATGTGTTCGGAATTGTCGAGCGTGTTGCGGAAGCAGACCGTCTTGAAGCCGTCTCCATAGGTCGAGTTCAGAACGGCTTCGACGCGGCGCTCAAGGAAGCGGTCGTTCTGGCGGCGCCAGGCGATGAGGTCCGCAATCGTGCCGATCTTGAGATTGTGGAGCTGGGCGAAGGCGACGAGGTCTGGCAGGCGCGCCATTGAGCCGTCTTCGTTCATGATCTCGCAGATCACGCCAGCGGGATAAAGGCCGGCCATGCGCGAAATGTCGACAGCAGCCTCTGTGTGCCCTGCGCGGACCAGTGTGCCACCGTCCTTGGCGACCAGCGGGAAAACGTGGCCGGGCGAGACAATATCGTCGTCATCTGTCGTCGGATCGATGGCAACGGCGATCGTGCGGGCACGGTCATGTGCGGAAATGCCGGTGGTTACGCCTTCCCTGGCTTCGATGGAGACCGTGAAGGCCGTCTGCATGCTTTCGCGGTTGTTGCGGGTCATCATGTCGAGGCGCAGCGTGTGGGCGCGCTCCTGCGTCATCGCGAGGCAGATGAGGCCACGGCCATGACGGGCCATGAAGTTGACCTGCTCCGGCGTCGCAAAGGTTGCGGGGATGATCAGATCACCCTCGTTCTCGCGATCCTCGGCGTCGACCAGGATATACATGCGCCCGTTGCGGGCGTCCTCGATGATCTCGTCAATCGAGGAAATGGCGTCGTGAAAACTTTCAGACATGATTAGAGGGTCCTTCCGGCGCGTCGGCGCCAATCATGCGCGCCACGTAGCGCGCGAGCATGTCGATCTCAAGGTTCACATGTGCGCCGGGCGTGAGGTCCGACAGGGTCGTCACCTCCCATGTGTGCGGAATGATCGCGATCTGGAAGTCGCCATTCGGCAGGGCCGCAGCGACGGTGAGGGAGACGCCATTGATGGCGGCCGAGCCCTTGGTGGCGAAGTAACGGGCAATTTCGGCAGGCGGACGGATCGTCAGCCGCCAGCTCTGGCCTTCGGGTTCGATGGAGACGACCTCGCCGACGCCGTCGACATGGCCGAACACGAAATGCCCGCCCAACTCGTCGCCAAGCTTCAGGCTCTGCTCGAGATTGACGCGAGAGCCGGCTTTCCACTCGCCCAGAACGGTCTTGGAGAGGGTTTCAGGAACGGCTTCGACGGCGAACCATGCGCCGCGCTCGGCCGGGCCCATGTCCACAACCGTGAGGCAAACGCCGGAATGCATGACCGAGGCGCCCATGGCGATGTCTTCTAGCGGGTAGCCGCTTTCGACCTCAAACCGGATGAGACCGTTGCGCGGCTCGGCCTTGCGGACCGTTCCGACGTCAGTGACGAGACCTGTAAACATGGCGGTTGCGATCCTTAGGGGGACTTATGCTGAATTCGAACATAAGTATCGAGAACGTCATCTCCAATCCGTTCCGTCGCGACAGGACGCCATCGTGACGCAGAGGCGAGATCGTCGAGGCCGAGACTTCCCAATGCCGGCAGGCCATCCCCGCCGATCAGGATGGGCGCGCGGAACCATGCAATTTCATCAACGAGCCCAGCACGGATGAAGGAAGCAGCAAGTGTGCCACCACCTTCAAGCAGGATGGACGTGATGCCCTCCCCCTCAGCGCGGCGCACGAGCGATGTGACGTCAACGCGAGTGCCATTGCCGCAGCGCCAGATATCGACGCCGCTGGCGGCGAGGATGTCTTGCGGCTGGCCCGCTGTTGCAACGACGACAGGGCCACTGGAAATGGACTGGACAAGGCGGGAGTGTTTCGGCGTGCGGCCGCTGGAGTCGGCCACGATGCGAACGGGCTGTTTCTTCGGCATGGGCACGGTGCGGGCTGTCAGCATCGGGTCGTCGGCGAGAACGGTGCCGATGCCGACGAGGACGGCGTCATGCTCGGCGCGGAGCTGGTGTGCCCTCGCGCGGGAGTCGCTGGACGTGATCCATTGGCTGGTGCCGTCGGCAAGTGCGATGCGGGCGTCGAGGGACGTCGCGATCTTGAGGGTGACCCTCACGCCGCTCATGATTCGTCGAGATCTTCTTCTTCGAGCGCCGTTTTCTCGATGAACTGGGCGAAATCGCTCGGATCCTTGAAGTCGCGATACACGCTGGCGTAGCGGACATAGCCAACGGGGTCGACGCGCTTCAGGGATTCCATGACCAGTTCGCCAAGCTGGGAGGATGGCACTTCGGATTCGCCACCGCTTTCGAGCTTGCGGACAATGCCCGAGACCATCTGATCGATCCGGTCCCGGTCGACGGGGCGTTTGCGCACGGCGACCGATATGGACCGCGATAGCTTGTCCCGCTCGAACAGGGAGCGCTTGCCGTCACGCTTGACGACGACAATCTCGCGAAGCTGGACGCGTTCGAATGTCGTGAACCGGGCGCCGCAGCTTTCGCACACACGGCGCCTGCGCACGGCGGTGTCGTCCTCAGCCGAGCGGCTGTCCTTTACGGCTGTATTCTCGGAACCACAGAAAGGACAGCGCAAGGCGGATCAGGCTCCCAAACCGTTATAGATCGGGAACTGCGCAGTGAGCGCCTTCACTTCGGCGCGGACCTTATCCTCGGTTGCAGCACTGTCGCCGGCAGCGACAGCGTCAACAACTTCACCGATCCAGTTGCCGATCTGGGTGAACTCGTCTTCGCCGAAGCCGCGCGTTGTGCCTGCGGGCGAGCCGACACGGATGCCGCTGGTAACGGTTGGCTTGGCCGGGTCAAATGGCACGCCGTTCTTGTTGCAGGTGATGAAAGCCCGCTCAAGGGCGTGTTCGGCGTCACGGCCGGTCACGCTTTTCGGACGCAGGTCGATCAGGGCAAGGTGCGTATCGGTGCCACCGGAAACGACATCAAGGCCGCTGGCCTTGCAAGCAGCCGCCATGGCGCGGGCATTTGCCACGACCTGTTTTGCGTAGGCTTTGAATTCTGGCGTGAGGGCCTCACCGAAGGCAACCGCTTTGCCGGCAATCACATGCATCAGGGGGCCGCCCTGAATGCCCGGGAAGATCGCGGAATTGATCTTCTTGGCGAGCGCTTCATCATTCGTGAGGATCATGCCGCCGCGCGGGCCGCGGAGCGTCTTGTGCGTCGTCGTCGTCGCAATGTGGGCGTGGTCGAGCGGGTTCGGATGGACACCGCCGGCCACGAGGCCTGCGAAGTGGGCCATGTCGACCAGGAACAGGGCGCCGACTTCATCGGCGATCTCGCGGAAACGCTTGAAATCGATCTCGCGTGGATAGGCCGAGCCGCCAGCAATGATCATTTGCGGACGGTGAGCTTTTGCAAGGCGTTCGACTTCGACGAAATCGATGCGGTCGTCTTCACGGCGCACACCATATTGCACGGCGTTGAACCATTTACCCGACTGGTTGGGCTTGGCACCGTGGGTCAGGTGACCACCTGCATCGAGGCTCATGCCGAGAATGGTGTCGCCCGGCTTGAGCACAGCGTTGAAGACACCCTGGTTTGCCTGGCTGCCCGAGTTTGGCTGGACGTTGGCAAATTCACACCCAAACAGCGCTTTGGCACGATTGATTGCAAGGTTCTCGGCGACGTCGACGAATTCGCAACCGCCATAGTAGCGCTTGCCCGGATAGCCCTCGGCGTACTTGTTCGTGAGAATCGAGCCTTGCGCTTCAAGCACCGCTTTTGAAACAATATTTTCTGATGCAATCAACTCGATCTGATGTTGCTGGCGCGACCGCTCGTCGGCGATCGCTGCAAACAATTCAGGATCCGCTTCCGGTAGCGATGTACTAAAGAATCCACTCGTCACCATCTGGGCCGGAGCCGCCGTATCCGCCATGAGAATCTCCTGTTGCAGGGGTCAGCACGTCTTTACGCCGCCTGCCTCTTAGCTGCAACCGTGGCAAACTGCTGCAAAGAAGCCAGTTTCACATTCTGGTTGCTGTAGCGACCAGACGAATATTGTGCATGTTTACTTTAATTTGTCTGGCATTGCAGCTTGCTTAGGAGGATGGTCTTAGTAATTAGGAGCAAATTTTACCAGATGAGGCAAGGCACGAGTATGAACACCATCGATGATACGGATGTGCTGGATATGACGGCAAGCATAGTTACGTCATTTGTTGCCAACAATTCTGTGGCTGCGGCCGAGCTCCCGGCGCTTATCAAGACGGTTCATAGCACTATCCTTGACCTGTCCACAGGTGGCGCCCAACCGGCAGACATGCTGGAACCTGCTGTATCCATTGCAAAATCCGTAATGCCGGAATATCTGGTTTGCCTGGAAGACGGTCGTAAACTCAAAATGCTCAAACGGTATTTGCGCTCACGTTATGACATGACGCCCGAGGAGTACCGAGCACGCTGGAACCTGCCAGCGGACTATCCGATGGTTGCACCGAACTATGCGAAGCTTCGCTCCCAGCACGCCAAAGACATCGGCCTCGGCAAGAAGAGGCCGTCAGATACTTAAACTATACAATATACTCTAAGTAAAAAAACCGGCGCTACGCCGCTTTATCGAGGCCCAGTTGCTTCCACACGGCGAGAATTGCTGCAACCAGTTCATCCATCATCGCACCATCATGCACAGGACTTGGTGTGAAGCGGAGACGCTCAGTGCCACGCGGGACGGTCGGATAGTTGATGGGCTGCACATAGATACCGAAGTCGAAGAGCAATGTGTCTGACAGTGCCTTGCAACGCTCAGGATCGCCGACCATCAGGGGCACGATGTGAGATGGCGAATCCATCACTGGAAGGCCCGCATCGGCAAATTTCTTTTTCAGAAGCGCTGCATTCTCCTGATGGAGGCTACGCAGCCGACGTCCCTCGTCGGTCCGCAGTTTGGACACGCTGGCAAGCGCGCCTGCGGCCATGACCGGACAGGTCGACGTCGTGAAGATAAAGCCGGACGCCATTGAGCGGATGGAATCGATCACTGTCTCATGACCGGCAATATAGCCACCCATAACACCATAGCCCTTAGCGAGCGTGCCTTCGATAATGTCGATGCGGTCAGCCAGGTTCAGCATCTCGGCCACCCCTGCCCCGTTCTCGCCGTAGAGCCCCATAGCGTGGACTTCGTCGAGATAGGTCAGCGCGTTGAATTCATCTGCCAGGTCGCAGATCTCTTCCATACGGCCGAAATCGCCATCCATGGAGTAGACACTTTCGAATGCGATCAGTTTTGGACGCTCGGGATCATCGAGTTCGAGCAAGGCACGCAGATGGTCGACATCATTGTGACGGAAGATACGCCGGTCAGCGCCGGACCGCCGAATGCCTTCGATCATGGACGCATGATTGAGCGAGTCCGAATAGATGATCAGCTTGGGCAGGATCTTGCCAAGCGTCGAAAGAGTCGCCTCATTGGACACGTAGCCCGAGGTGAAAAGCAGCGCGGCGTCCTTCTGATGGAGATCAGCCAATTCACGTTCAAGGTCGACGTGGTAGCGAGTCGTGCCCGAAATATTGCGCGTACCACCTGAACCGGCGCCGAAGCTGTCGATTGCCGTGTGCATGGCGCTGATCACGTCTTCATCCTGCCCCATGCCCAGATAGTCGTTCGAGCACCAGATGGTCACTTCACGCTCGCCATCCTCAAAGCGCGCAATGGCCTTCGGAAACTTGCCGCGCTGCCGCTGCAAGTCGATGAAAACGCGATAGCGGCCTTCACCATGAATTTCGCCGAGGGCGTCTTCGAATGCTTTGAGGTGTTTCATGGCAATAGGTCGCCTTTGGACAAGAACTGGCGTTTAGATAATCCGGCAACCGCCGTTTGATAATCCTCAACTACGACAAACGCTGTATTTGTCGCATACGGGAAATCCCCTAGGAATCATATCCGGGCGACTGACGATCCAGTTTACGCAGCAGAGCAGGCCATGCGAGCCGGTTGGCGAGCACCTTTGTGCCCTCCGGGTTGCTCTGCCCCTTCACCACGTTCTGAACGTCCTCAGACGCCATGATGACTCCGTCACGGCCGGCCGAAAGCGCACGAACCTGCATCGTGCAGGCGCGCTCGAGGAAGAACATGCGCAGGAATGTTTCGGCTGCTGTACCGCCAACAGCCATCGTGCCGTGATTGTACAGAAGCATCGTGTTCTTGTTGCCCAGGTCCGCGACGAGTCGTTCCCGCTCCCCAAGGTCCAGTGCGACGCCTTCATAGTCGTGATAGGCAAGATCGTGGCGCACCAGCATGGATGTCTGGCTAAGCGGCATCAGGCCGTCCTTCTGGCATGAGACAGCAACGCCATCATCGGTATGGAGGTGCATGACGACATGGGCATCATCGCGCGCTGCGTGCACTGCCGAGTGGATCGTGAAGCCTGCCGGATTGATGAAATACTCGGTTTCCTGAATGACGTTGCCGTCGAGGTCGATCTTCACAAGCGACGAGGCGGTGATTTCTTCGAACAGCATGCCGTAGGGGTTGATCAGGAAGTGATGATCGGGGCCGGGCACACGGTGGGAAATGTGGGTGAAGATCATGTCGTCCCAGCCATGCAGCGCCACAAGGCGATACATCGCCGCGAGATCGACCCGCGCTTTCCACTCCTCTGCACTTACAGAACCGCGTAGATTGATACCTTGGGCGCCATCGGCCATATCGCATTCCTCCATATTTTGAGGCGAAACTATCGGAAAATCCCGGCTTATGCCAGTTAAACCTGACACAGGCGTCACCTGAGCGCGCCGAAACAGCCTGCCAATAAGACATGCATTTCGTCGAAATCCTTGACGATGCAGCCAACGCCGCCGACATGTGACCGGCATGAACCAGCTACGCCTCTCCTTTTTCGCCTCCAAGCGCCCCGAAGCACAGGACGCGCTTCCTGAACTCGTCCGGCGCTATGGTCAGGTTCCCGAAGCAGAAGCAGACGTTATCGTTGCCGTCGGCGGTGATGGCGCGATGCTCGATACGCTGCGTCGGCGCTTCCAGGACAACAAGCCGGTCTATGGCATGCACCGAGGGACCGTCGGCTTCCTGATGAACGATTACAGCCTCGAAGGCCTGGTCGAGCGCATCAACGCGGCTGAGCGGGCGAGCCTCGTGCCTCTGCGCATGATTGCGACGGACATTCATGGCGAAGAGCATAGCGCCCTTGCCATCAATGAAGTGTCGCTGTTGCGACAGACCGCCCAGTCGGCCCGGCTGAAAATCACGGTTGATGATCGCATGCGCATGGAAGAGCTGACATGCGATGGCGTGATGGTGGCGACACCCGCAGGCTCTACGGCCTACAATCTGTCGGCCCATGGTCCAATCCTGCCCATTGGCGCGAACCTTCTGGCGCTGACCCCGGTGAGCGCTTTCCGTCCACGCCGGTGGAAGGGCGCTCTTCTGCGCCACGATGCGACCGTGACGATTGATGTGATCGCTCCGGATCGACGGCCTGTTGCGGCGGCTGCCGACAATCAGGAAGTGCGTGACATCAAGCATGTTCTCGTACGGGAAAGCCGGGAAACGCGACTCACCATGCTGTTTGATCCCGGACACGCGCTGGATGAGCGCATTCTGCGTGAACAATTCGCCTTCTGAGACAGACATCCCTGTTTGTCAGCGGTTTTTTAAGAGTTGGCGCCTAGCATCGCCCCAAAGATCGGGACGATGCGACAATGAAAAAGCTGATTGGCAAATGGCTTAACGCGAAAAGCGGCAAGGCAGACGACACCAAGCAGATTGCGACGCCAGACATTTCGCGCGTTATAAAGATGCCTCCCGCGCCGCCTGTTGCTGCAGCTGACGTGCCAGCGCCTGCCGCCGCAGAGGCGCCGCAGCATGAGCCTGAAACGGCCGATCCTGACGACCTTGCAGATCGCGCTGAAGCCGCTGTGGACGCGATGGCATCCCAGTTCGATGCCTGGATGGAAGCAGACCTCGATCGACTCTCGGATGCCTGGCAGCAGGCAAAGCAGCCCGGCGCCACGCCTGACGCCTACCGTACCGTCTTCATGTGCGCGCACAATATTCGCGGCGCTGCGGGATCATACGGCTATCCGGCCATCTCCCGGCTGTGCGGATCGCTCTGCACCCTGTTGGGCGAGACGCACCCGGGCGAGAATGCGGCGCTGATAAACCTGCACATCGAGGCCTGCCGGGCAGCCTTTATCGGCGCGGGTAAAGGCGACACGTCGCAGTCCATGGCAGATGCCGTATGCGATGCCTTGGAGCAGAGCGTGGCCGCCAAGGCCGCTCACAAATAGTCAGACATTCACGCGCGACAAAAGCTCTATCGTCTGCCCGTAGCCGGCCTCTTCCGGAATGAACAGGCAGGGCTGGCCGGATTCATCCTTGCCCGCCTTGGGCAAGACGGAAACGACTTCTTCAGAGCCAAAGCGCGATGCCGCATCGGCGACAGACGTGGCGCGGGCCAGCTTCACAAGGTTCATCCGTGTCGGGAAAATTATGGTCGCCTGCTCGGCCAACTCCATGTCCAGTGCTTCCTGCGCGCCCAGCCAGACGGCATCCGTGGTCTCGCGCCCATCATGCGCCGCGATCTGATCTGCCGGCGCAGGCGCGATATAGAAATGGGTATCGAAGCGCTTGGGCATCATGTCTGGCGTGACCCAGTGACCGAAGTGGATAAGGCTGTCCAGCGCCAGCACAAGGTCATTGTCGCGCATCAATTCGAGAAAGCTTTCTTCGCGCCGGTCCACCGGTCCGCGATGCGGGGCGAGGCGTTCGGACACGTCCGGGCCGACAAGTGCCGCCCCCGGCCCGCGCTGGTTTGAATGGCGCGCTAGCAGGAGACCGGATTCCTCGAAGGCCTCACGCACAGCTGCGATCCGTGCGTCCTGCTGGACGGGTCCAAAGTCACCATCGGTGAAAGCGTCCCAGGCAGGATCGGAATCTTCCTCGTTCGCCTTGCCACCCGGAAAGACGAGCGCGCCGGCCGCAAAATCGATCTGATAATGGCGCTTCACCATCAGCACCTGTGGCACCTCTTCACCATCGCGAATGATCAGGACGGTAGCCGAAAGGCGGGGTTCTGCTGGGGTCTGGGACATTGAGGTAACCTCGATTGGTCAAATTTCCGGAAAATGCGGACGATTATCTGCGCGTGATGTTCAACTCTCGCCCTTAGGGAAGGCAAGAGACAAGATCAGGAAAGGAAACAGGCATGCGCGCCATTCAATCCCCGCTGGACCGCCAAAGCCGCCTTTCCCCTCCCCCCACATTACGCTTTCACTCCGTCGTTCACCTGCTGAGCGGCGACCCGCTGGGACAGGTTTGTGAAACCCCGATCGCATTCGAAGAACGCGTCGCCTTTGGCCCGCGCACCATGCCGAACGAAGTCGCCAACCCGGCAAAATGGCTGTCTGAACAGCTGATTCGTATCGCAACCGCCACGCACGGACAGCCAGATGCGCTGCGTCCTATCCTTGTGCCTGCGCCGCTTGCGTCGCTCGCCCACGCGAATACAGCCGTTGCCTGCGATGCAGCCATACGGCGGACATCCCTCTGCCCGCAGGAAATCTGTCTTGAATTTGCTGATGCCGCCTTCGCTGGCGGTGTCGCTGATTATGTCAGCCGCGTCAGCCTGCTCCGCCGTCACGGATTCCGGGTCGCGATCGACATGCGCAAGTCATGGCAAACGCCGCTCAATGATTCGCTGCGGCTTCTTATCGATACGATTCGCGTAGATGCGCGCACGCTGGACGCCAATCCTGGCCTGCTCGATATCATTGAGGTGGCGGATGCCTCGGGTGTCCTGATCGTGGCAGAGAATGCTCACTGGCGTGACGGGGAATACCTGGCGAACCTCGGCATTCACGCGGCGACACACCCGAAGGCCGACGCCTAGGCCGCGTCGAATTCGTTCTCTTCTTTCTCACTCTCGGCCATCGCCGAGTAATAGTCGAGCTTGTCGAGAAGGTATTCCAGATCATCTTTTGGAATAGCCTGGAACTGCGTAAGCACCCGTTCGATCATGCGCGCCCGGAAGCGCGCCCTGTCGTTTGGGCCGCCATCATGAGACGTCTCGTGAAAGACGTTCACCGCGGCCCGGAAGGCTGGTAGCATCTTGCGGGGCAGACCTGCCCGGTCAAATACGGCCTGCAGCCCCAGCGGACCCGCATCATGGATCATCAGCCAGACGCGTTGGTGGCCGACACCTGACAGCTCTGCAAGTGCATGCTCGACGAACGGCATCTGGCCACAGCAGAGCGCGCGCATGATCAGCGAGTGCCCCAAGCGACCATTCAGATTCAGCTGGGAGACAAAACGCCCGAGGTCTTGCGTTCGGCCCGCCTGCTCGACCAGGTCGATGGTGGCGCGTTCGCGCGCACTACCAGCCAGATCAATCGCCATCTGGGCGGGCAGTTCATGCTTGTTGACCAGCATGTCGAACATCTGACCGGATACCAGCGACACCATTTTCTCGGCGATATGGGTCGGGATGAAATCACGCTTGATGAGGCCGGCCTGAACTACTTCGTCCTGCCCGAAGCGGCGGAGCGTATCGTCATAGGCCTTGTCGCTATATTCCGCGCCTTCATTGCGTGACATCACGCGAACGGCCTCGACAGCCCCATGCTCGGAAATGACTTCCGTCAGCGTGATGGACAGGGAATCGCGATCGGCGATCGCCGCCTGCTTTGCAGCCGTTACAGCTAGAACCAGTTCAATCAGGTCCTCATCCGTGAAGACGGGCGAATCCTGAAGCACAGGAATAGCGACAGCTTCAATGTCACGCGCCAGCTTCAAAGCGATCTCGCGCGGCAGGATGGGTGAATTGCGCAATGTAACGGCGAGCGTGCGGCGCACGAGATCGGCAGCGTCATCCGCAAGGATGGCCATGATCTCTTCTGCGAAGGCTTTTTCGCGGTCGCTCAGGACATCAAGCGCAATCCGGCGGCAAACCCGGTGCGCAACCGAGGCGCGCTGCTCGGGCGTTTCGCCCCGCATCAGGCGCTCGATATCCTGCTCGGTCAGTTGCGGTCGGATGCTCTGAACGCTCATGGGCCCCTATTCCTTCAGAATCGATGTCGTTGAACTTCGCTGAAGGCGGTTAACACGACGTTTACTATCGTGTCAGGGTCTGCGCTGAACGCAAAACGCCGGACTTCTGAAATGAAGCCCGGCGTCTTTGAATTCTGGAAGAATTTAGGTGAGACCTATTCCTCGTCTTCCTTGAAGAGGTCTTCGCGGGAGACGGTTTCATCATTCACCGTGGCCGTGGCCAGGATGTGATCGACAACCTTGTCCTCATAGATCGGCGCGCGCAACTGAGCCATCGCATTCGGGTTCTTCTGGAAGAACTCTACCACCTGACGCTCCTGGCCCGGATACTGGCGGGCTTCGGCGATCAGGGCCTGCTGGACTTCCTGCTCCGTGATGCGGACATCGGCCACACGGCCGATTTCAGCCAGCACGAGACCAAGGCGCACGCGGCGCTCGGAAATCTTGCGGTACTCGTCTTTCAGCTCGTCTTCCGACTTCGCCTTGTCTTCGTCGGACACGCGGCCCGCATCCATTTCTGTCTGCAGCTGCTGCCAGATCTGGTTGAACTCCTGCTCAACCATGTTTGGCGGCAGGTCGAAGTCATGCGCTTCGTCGAGCTTGTCGAGCAGGTCACGCTTTGCCTTGGCGCGTGAGGCACCGTCATGCTCGGCCTTGATCTGGTCTTTCACGAGGCCCTTGAGCTGGGCGAGGTCTTCAAGGCCGAGGCCTTTTGCGAAGTCGTCGTCGAGTTCCGGTGTCTTTGGTGCGCGCACTTCGTGCACGGTCACTTCGAACACGGCTTCCTTGCCCGCGAGATCAGCGGAAGGATAGTCTTCCGGGAAAGTGACGTTCAGTTCTTTTTTTTCGCCCGTCTTCACGCCGAGAAGCTGCTCTTCAAACCCCGGGATGAAGCGGTTGGCGCCGAGAACGACAGATTGCTGCTCTGCCGCGCCGCCTTCAAAGGCAACGCCGTCGACCTTGCCGACGAAATCGATGACGACAGCGTCGCCATCCTTGGCTTTCGCTGTCTTGCCGCGCGGTTCGAACTGGGTGTTTTGCTCGGCGATACGGCCAAGGGCCTCGTCGATCTGCTCGTCAGACACTTCCGCGACAGGGCGCGTGATTGTCAGGCCGGCAATGTCGGCTGGCGTGAACTCGGGCATCACATCGATATGCATATGGTAGGCAAGGTCAGCCTCGCCCTTCACAATCGCTTCCATGTCGCCATCAAGATGAACGTCAGGCTGGCCCGCAGGGCGCAGTTCGTTCTCTTCGAGCGCCTTCTGATTGGTATCTTCAACCAGCTTGTTGATCAGTTCGCCCATAAGGTCGCGACCGAACATCTTGCGCACATGGGCCGCAGGCACTTTGCCCGGACGGAAGCCCTTGAGGCGCATGCTTGGACGGATTTCTTCAATCCGCTCATCAAGCTTTGTCTTGAGTTCGCTCGCCGGAACCTTCACTTCGAATGTGCGGCTAAGACCTTCTGCCTTGGTCTGGGTAACTTGCATGGGTTTATTCATCCGTTTTTATTGGCGTCGCGAGGCAAAAAGCACGCTGGAAGCTGTGAGAAACCTGTCTGAAGGCGCGGCTTATGTCATACGCGAAAGCGCCTGTCCACGCAGACTCTGCTGGATCGCCTGCATGGGCTGGGGAACGGGGCGAATGATATGTCACTCCCCCATTATCTATGTGAACCAATTCCGAAAATAAGGGGAGCGTGCAGTTGTCGCTGTTTGTGCCGTAATTGCGGTCAAACCTGTGTGCCTGGGCTTTTGCTGGCGACAAGTCCTTTGGTTTTGAATCCCGTGGACGCAGGGTTTTTCGGCAAGTGGAGAATTCAGATGAGACAGGTTACCCTATTCGCCGCCCTTCATGTCGCTGCGACACTTCTATTTGTCGGCGCGCCTCAGGCTCTTGCCCAGACGGTTGAGACCCCAGCGAGCCCTGTATCGGCGCCCGCAAAAGCCCCGAAGACCAAGAAACTCGCTATTGTGCTCTTCCCCCGCTACGAAACGCTCGACGTGTTCGGGCCTGTGGAAATGTGGGGGCGGCTGGACGACTATGAAGTCGTTACGGTCTCAGAGCATGGCGGCTCCGTCACTTCGGCGCAGGGCATCGAGACCGTGACCAATTATTCATTCGAGGATGCACCCCAGTTCGAGATCATCATGATACCGGGCGGCATGGGTACGCGCACCGAGGTCAATAATCCGGCCATGCTGGAATTCCTGCGCAGTCAGGACAAAGGCACCGAGTACACCACATCGGTATGTACGGGATCTGCTGTTCTGGCCAAAGCCGGACTGCTGGACGGCCACAAGGCGACCTCGAACAAGATGGCGTGGAAGTTCGCCACCAGCCAGGATGACGACGTGCTCTGGCAGAGCCGTGCGCGCTGGGTTGAGGACGGCAAGTATATAACGTCGTCCGGCATTTCGGCCGGGACCGACATGGCTCTCGGGCTTGTTGCAAAGATTGATGGTCGCGAGAAGGCCGACTACGTCGCCAAGACGGCAGAGTATATCTGGAATGACGACCCATCGAACGATCCATTCGCAGTGGACGAGACCAGTACGAATTAGGCCCGAAGGCACATCGTTCAAACCGGCGCCTCACTGACGACCGGAATGGACGATGCCATCAATTTTGAAGGTAGTGGTGCGGATAAGAGGACTCGAACCTCCACGCCTTGCGGCGCTGGAACCTAAATCCAGTGCGTCTACCAATTCCGCCATATCCGCGCAGCGCGCTTCCTACGCGAGGCAAGCCGGTCTATCAACCGTAAAGACCATTCAGATGTATTTTCAGGAGATCTCGCCGTGGAGCGCGCTCAGGATGTCCTGCACATGACGCTCAAGGTCTTCTGAGATCAGGCCTGCGCCGACACGCCTGCCCGCTTCGCCGTGCACCCAGGCGCCCATCGCGGCCGCTTCCAGGGTCGGCATGCCCTGCGCCATGAAGCCCGCGATCAGGCCAGCGAGCACATCGCCCGCTCCAGCAGTGGCGAGCCACGGCGTCGCGTGCGTGTTCACGATGGCGCGCCCGTCTGGCGCGGCAATGACCGTGTCGGCCCCCTTGAGCAAGACGACACATCCCGCGTCACGAGCCGCCTTGCGGGCGACCTCGATCTTGTTGATGCCGGTTTCGGCGAGGTCGCCGAACAGCCGTTTGAACTCGCCCATATGAGGGGTCATGATATCGTGCGGGCGCAAGCGCTTGAAGAGCGAGGTTGGCGCGCTGTCGAATACGGTAAGGGCATCTGCGTCCAGCAGGATACGCGCCTGCGATTTGAGAAGTGCTTCCACATTGGCCCGTGTGGCAGGGGTGATCCCCGCCGCAGGCCCGATAACCATGACCTGCGCCTGCTTTGCCGCCGTCTCAAGGTCGCTTGCCCCATCAAAGACCTGCAACATGACGGCCGTAAGGTGGCTGGCATTCACCGTCATCGCCCCCGGAGGCGACATGACTGTCACAAGTCCGGCGCCGGCGCGAAGGCCCGCCGTGGCGGAGAGCCGCGCCGCACCGGTCGATGAAGCGGGACCGCTGACAACTTTGAGATGGCCACGCTGGTGCTTGTAACCGTCTTGTCCCGGGCGCGGCATGACGCCTGCCCACAGCATCGGGCTGTTCTCGAAGGCCTGGCTCTGCACGGGAATGCCAATGTCAGCGGCGGCCACGAGGCCGCAATAGGCTGCGCCTGGCTGGAGCAAATGGGCCGGACGCAAGCCTGCAAACGTGATCGTGCCTTCTGCCCGGAAGCAGGGACCAAGCGGTTTGGCAGTCAGGCCGTCTATGCCCGAGGGCACGTCAACCGACACGACCCGGCCGCCTCGCTCGGCAAGCGCAGCTGCTGTGCCCTCCAGCGGCCGCGACAGACCACCCCCAAATAAAGCATCCAGAACGATGTCATGAGGCGCCTCAAGCGCCTGCTCCAATGGCTGGACTTCGCCCTCCCACAGGGCCGCCGCTTTCGCGGCATCTCCCGTTAGCGCGCTTTTTTCCACGAGACAGAAGACTTCGACATCGCGCCACAGTTTTGCGAGACGCGCAGCCGCAATAAAGCCGTCGCCTCCGTTGCCGCCAGGGCCACAGAGGACCTGCACTTTTCCCTCAGGCCAGCGTGCATGGAGGAATTCGGCAACGGCCGTCCCGGCGCGCGTCATTACGTCAAAGCTATTGGTGCCTGCGTTGAAGACCGCCTGTTCGGCGGCCACCATTTCCTGTGGAGTGATAATCGGTCTGCCCATGGGGCGACCTCATAACACGCGTGTTGCGGATTCGCTTCCATATTCAGCAACGGAAAGCACGCCATTTTTACGTGCGAACCGCGTCACGGAACAGTGCCCCGGACGGAAGACGACAACACGTGGATCCTTGTCGATCAGGCCGACCAAAGCGTTGATCGCCACGAAGTGCGAAAACACGACTGTTTCGTCCGGCAGGCCGGATACAAAGTCCAGCATGGCTGTTCGCCACGCGGTAAAATCATGGGAGCCACCGTCCCAATCGCCCGACATGAGTGTGCGCAACCACGTAACGCGATCTTCTACATCAGCGGGCGTGTCGATCTCCGAGACTTCCGGCGCGACCTGCGCAACAAGGCCCATACGGCGCTCAAACGGCAAGGCCGTTTCACGACATCTCAACATGGGGCTGCAGACCGCCGTGCTGGCACCTGCTTTTATCAGGATGTCGGCAACAGCTTCCGCCTGTTTCTGCCCGAGCTCGCTCAGGCCGGGATCGGGATGATCGCCCCAACTGGCCGCAGCTTCTCCGTGACGCACAAGATAAATCACGCGGCAGCCTGAAATTCGTTTGGCGCAAGGCCGATCTGGTCAATCACCAATCCTTGGGTCCTGCACACATCCAGCGCGTGCAAATAGGCAGTCGGTTTTGCAATATTGAGGCGCTTGCGCGCAGCGTTCAGCGGTTCGTGCATGAGAGCGAATATGTCCTCGCGTATGATTTTTGATGCGGCAGCGCCGTTGCGCTTGCCTTCCCGGAAGCAATCCATGACCCGCGCCTCCTTTGGCACGGATTTCATGATCTGGCGCGTTCCAACGAAGGAAATGAAGATAACACCCAAACCCGGCGTCTGACTGTACGTGAATGCCAGCAGGCTGGCCTCGCCCAGCGCATCCCGGCCATAACCGGACAGTACGTGAAACAGGTCGTGGGTATCGCGCAGGCGATTGCCATACCAGAGCATGTCGTCATCGAAATCGCGTACGGCGCCGCGGAATTTCTCGCTCTCCTCGACAAGTCCTTGAGCCGTAAGGCCTTCGCGTTCCATGAAGTCCATATAAGCGCGCCCGACTGTGCCTTCCGGCAGTTCACGAATCCACGCGTGATCGTCGAGCAGCGGTGGAAGGAATGCCCTCTTTTCCAGCAGCGCCTTACCCTGAGGACTTTCCACGAATTTATAGAAGTTCTTTTCGAACGAGCGCCCGTTCAGCGCCTCGATGATGTGGAATACCTGTTCGGTATCTTCCTTGTCGGCAATTAGCCGCTGCATGTGATTCCATGCTTTCACAGGGCGAAACTTCGCGGGTCGACGATCAGGATGAACAAAAATCTGGGCCATTAATTTAAGTGCTCGCTCAACGTTGGCCTGCAAAATAGCACGGTGGCCTGAATATGAAAAGTGACGCCAGTGTCACGATTTTTTGCAGAGATCATGCTATTCGGTGACCAATTTTCAGGCAGCGATGTCCATTTTTCGACCACCAGCTTTGATCCCCCCGCCCTTTGCGTATCTTGTACTCGCCTAGCAGCGCGAGTGAGCCTACCCAAAAATGAATACCAATTCAGCGGCTGGGAGAACATGGGCCATGAAAAAAATCGAAGCAATCATCAAGCCGTTCAAACTGGACGACGTGAAAGAAGCGCTACAGGAGATCGGTCTGCAGGGGATGACCGTGATCGAGGCCAAAGGCTTTGGTCGTCAGCGCGGCCATACCGAGCTTTACCGCGGCGCCGAGTATGTCGTGGACTTCCTGCCAAAGTTGAAAATCGAAATCGTTCTTGCAGACAGCGCCGTTGAAGGTGCGGTGGAAGCGATCAAAAAGGCCGCCCACACTGACAAGATTGGTGATGGCAAGATCTTCGTTTCCGCCGTACTGGAAGCTGTTCGCATCCGGACCGGCGAAACGGGCGACGCCGCGCTCTAATCCTGCAATAAGCGTTCGAAGACACATTCAGACCACCAACCTGGAGGGCAAATCCAATGGCTGACAAACTAATCAAGATGATGAAGGACGAAGACGTTCAGTACGTCGACCTTCGTTTCACCGATCCACGCGGCAAGATGCAGCACGTGACGTTCCACAAAAACATGGTCGAGGATGATTTCTTCTCCGAGGGCCAGATGTTTGACGGCTCGTCGGTTGCTGGCTGGAAGGCCATCAACGAGTCTGACATGCTTCTCATGCCTGATCAGGACAGCGCCATCATCGACCCATTCTTCCAGCAAACGACGCTGGCAGTGATGTGCGACGTGCTCGATCCGATCTCGGGCCAGCCTTACAATCGCGACCCGCGCACGACGGCCAAAAAGGCAGAAGCTTATGTCAAAGCCGCTGGCGTTGGCGACACCGTGTTTTTCGGCCCTGAAGCCGAATTCTTCGTGTTCGACGATGTCCGCTGGTCGGTCGAGCCCCACAACACAGGCTACAGCTTCGATTCGACGGAGCTTCCGATCAATACTGGCAAGGAATACCCGATGGGCAACATGGGCCACCGCCCTGGCCCCAAGGGCGGTTATTTCCCTGTTCCTCCGATCGACTCCGAGCAGGACATGCGTGGCGAGATGCTCTCCGTCATGTTCGATATCGGCCTTGATCCGGAAAAGCATCACCACGAAGTGGCACCTGCGCAACACGAACTGGGCCTGAAATTCTCGACCCTGACCGTGATGGCTGACCGCCTCCAGCTCTACAAGTACGTCATCCACAACGTGGCTGCCTCGTATGGCAAGACGGCGACCTTCATGCCCAAGCCAATGTTCAAGGACAATGGTTCCGGCATGCACGTGCACCAGTCCATCTGGGGTGGCGGCAAGCCGCTCTTCGCTGGCGACGGCTATGCAGGCCTGTCCGAAATGTGCCTCTACTATATCGGCGGCATCATCAAGCACGCCAAGGCCCTCAACGCGATCACCAACCCGTCGACAAACAGCTACAAGCGCCTAGTCCCGGGTTATGAAGCACCCGTCATGTTGGCCTATTCGGCCCGCAACCGTTCCGCATCGATCCGTATTCCTTTCGGCTCCAACCCGAAAGCGAAGCGTATCGAAACGCGCTTCCCGGATCCTGCGGCCAACCCGTATCTCGCCTTCGCAGCCCTGCTCATGGCTGGCCTCGACGGCATCGAGAACAAGATCCACCCAGGCGATGCCATGGACAAGGATCTCTACGATCTGCCACCAGCGGAAGCTAACGCGATCCCACAGGTTTGCGGCTCACTTCGCGAAGCCCTTGCGGCGCTCGATGCTGACCGCAAGTTCCTGACCAAGGGCGGCGTGTTCGACGACGATCAGATCGATGCCTATATCGAACTGAAGATGGAAGAGAACATGCGCTACGAACTTCACCCACATCCGGTTGAATTCGAAATGTACTACAAAGTTTAAGAGCTTGATCCCTCTTAACGACCCGGGCCGGCATCTCAGGATGCCGGCCTTTCTTTATGTCCTGACGGCAAATTCGGGGAAATAATAAAGCCCGGACCATCGGCCCGGGCTTTTCTTAATCTCGTATACGTCTCAAGGATCAGCCGGCTTCAGGCTGGCTCTTCTTGGAGTGGACGTAAAGCGGCTCGGCATTGCCTTCGACCACTTCGCCATTGATGACCACCTCTTCGACGCCGCGCAGGTTTGGCAGTTCGAACATTGTATCCAGCAGGATAGATTCCATGATCGAGCGAAGGCCACGCGCGCCTGTCTTCCGGCCGATGGCCCGGCGCGCAACGCTCGTCAGGGCTTCCGGCGTGAAGGTCAGCGCCACATTCTCCATATCGAACAATTTCTGATATTGCTTCAGAAGGGCGTTCTTCGGTTGTGTGAGGATCTCGATCAGGGCTTTCTCATCAAGATCTTCCAGGGTCGCAATGACCGGAAGGCGCCCGATGAATTCCGGAATCAGACCAAAGCGCTGAAGGTCTTCAGGCTCGGTGCTGCGCAGGATTTCACCCACGCCCCGTGCTTCTGGATCCTTCAGGGATGCGCCAAAGCCGATCGAGGCATTGTCGCCGCGCGACGAGATGATCTTGTCGAGGCCGGCGAATGCGCCGCCGACGATGAACAGGATGTTCGTGGTGTCGACCTGCAGGAATTCCTGCTGCGGATGCTTGCGACCGCCCTGTGGTGGCACAGCGGCAACTGTGCCTTCCATGATCTTCAGAAGCGCTTGCTGCACGCCCTCACCCGACACATCACGCGTGATGGACGGATTATCGGACTTCCGCGAAATCTTGTCGATTTCATCGATGTAAACGATGCCGCGTTGAGCGCGCTCAACATTGTAATCAGCCGACTGGAGCAGCTTCAAAACGATGTTCTCAACATCCTCGCCGACATAGCCCGCTTCTGTCAGCGTCGTCGCATCAGCCATCGTGAACGGCACATCCAGGATGCGCGCCAGCGTCTGAGCCAGCAGCGTCTTGCCGCAACCGGTTGGGCCTACGAGCAGGATGTTGGATTTCGACAGTTCGACGCCGTCGGCTTTGCCTGCGTGTGACAGACGCTTGTAGTGGTTGTGCACGGCAACCGACAGGATGCGCTTGGCGTGGCGCTGCCCGATGACATAGTCATCCAGCACGTCACAGATTTCCTGCGGCGTCGGCACACCCTCGCGGGAGCGCACCATCGCCGTCTTGTTTTCCTCGCGGATGATGTCCATGCACAGTTCGACGCACTCGTCGCAGATGAACACCGTAGGGCCAGCAATAAGTTTCTTAACTTCATGCTGGCTCTTTCCACAGAAAGAACAGTAGAGCGTATTCTTTGAATCGCCTGAGCCGTTTTGCTTGGTCATGCCGTCCTCAATGCCGGGTAAGGTTTAACGGGGCCTTTAAGCGCCCTCACCCGGTTTCTTAATATGACAATAAGGGTCATGGCCCACCCTGCAAGAGGCGGGCCGTAATTGGTGGGGGGCGCCTACGCCTATTTTTCGTCCTCGCGGTCGCGAGGTTCGAACACCTTGTCCACAATACCGAATTCGACGGCCTCTTCTGCCGTAAGGAAAGTATCCCGGTCGAGCTTGCGCTCGATCACATCGTACTCCTGGCCGGTATGCTTCACATAGATATTGTTGAGACGCTTCTTGAGGTCGATAATATCCTGTGCGTGGCGCTCGATATCTGTAGCAACGCCTGAGTATCCGCCCGATGGCTGGTGCAGCATGACACGTGCGTTCGGCAAACATGTACGCATGCCGTGTTCGCCGGCTGCAAGGAGCAGCGAGCCCATGCTGGCCGCCTGGCCGAAGCAAACTGTCGAGATCGGGCAGCGAATGTATTGCATCGTGTCATAGATCGCGAGGCCCGACGTAACGTATCCGCCCGGGCTGTTAATATACATCGCGACGTCTTTTTTCGGGTTTTCCGACTCAAGAAAGAGCAGCTGCGAGGTAATCAGCGCTGCCATTCCGTCATCAATGCCGCCCGTCACAAAGATGATTCGCTCTTTCAGCAGGCGGGAGAAAATATCAAATGCCCGCTCCCCGCGGCTGGTCTGCTCCACCACCATGGGAACAAGGTTGAGGGCAGTCTGGTAAGAACTCGTCATGAAATATCGCCTCGGGGCTGGCTATCTGGAATCTCTATTCTGCCAGAACTGGCAGAACACCTTATATTTGTCCACGCGTGACTGACCGCAAGGGGCTTTGGGCTGTGGAATGCCCGCTTCAACGCCATGGCCAATCCGGCGACCCGCTGGGTAGGGTTCCGGCCGGATCCTTCATGAAGGCAAGGTAGTCGGCATGGACTGTTTCAGCCTGCAGGTCGCGCATAAGCATATGGTACCCTTTCGGATAATATACAGTCTGAATATTGGGGGGGAGCTTTTTCGCCGTGCGTTTCACCCCAGGCGGCGTGATCACGAGGTCATTGGCGCCGTAGGACATCAAAATAGGTACCTTATCGCTTAAATTCGCGACGCGCTGATACGCCGTCTCCATAAGGCTGACGACACCGTAGACTTGATCGATGCGGTTTTCAGGCATCATCAGCGGATCGGCCCATGTCCGGCGGAGCATCTCGATATTGTCTGAGGGCTCGATCTTCACGAGACCGCGCGGAGGCCGAACGATCCAGCCAGGCCGCATGCGCGCCGAAGACCAGAGGCTGGCCCTGTAAAGCGGGTTGATGGCCCCCCAGCCACGCAGACCCGGGCCTGAAGCGATCAGACGGTCGGCCTCCGGCGGCCTGTCCGAGCCGAATGCGCTGAGAGCGACCGAACCGCCCATGGAGATGCCGACGACTGTGATGATAGCCTTGGGGTGCCGGTTGCGCGCCACAGCGACCGCCGTGCGCAAGTCCTCACGCATCAGCTCCTCTTCCGGCCAGATACCCCGGCCCGGCGACCGGCCAAAGCCCCGCTGGTCATAAGCATAAGTCGTCACGCCATGTGCGGCCCAATAGGGCGCTGCCATATGGAAAGCGTTGGCATAGTCGTTCATGCCATGAACGCCCACGACAACATATTCGGGCTCGGCCATGTCAGCTGCAGCCCAAACCGTCAGCCCCAGACGCGCTCCGTCTGCGGCCACGAATACCTGATCTTCTATTTCAAAATGAGGTTCGACCGCCTCAGACATTGATAGGGCTCCCTGTGTGACCGGATGGGCACAGCTGGTGATTATCAAGCTCGCGAAAATCATTGTTGCACTTACAAGGCCGCCCGCACGGCGAGGCGAAGTTCGGGTAGCACGTCCGCCTCGAACCATGGATTGCGTTTCAGCCATGCTGTGTTTCTCCAACTGGGGTGAGGAACAGTGAACGTTCGATCACTTGCATAGTCTTGCCACTTGCTGACGGTCTCCGTCAATGTCTTCCCTGCACGCGGCCCAAGGTGCCATTTCTGCGCAATCGCGCCGACCAGGATCGTTACGATTATTGCCGGTAGTCGATCCAGCAGGCCCGCGCGCCAAGTCTCTGCGCACCGCACCATTGGCGGCCTGTCTGCCCCTCTTGAATCATATCCGGGAAAGCAAAAACCCATCGGCACAATGGCGACGCGAGATCGGTCGTAGAATTCTTCATCCGTCACCCCCATCCAATCGCGTAGGCGGGTGCCCGAAGGGTCATTGAACGGAATTCCTGTCACATCGGCCAGGTTTCCGGGCGCCTGTCCCGCAACAAGAATGCGGGCACCTGCGCTGGCTTGCAGCACCGGGTGTGGCGCCCGGCTCATATCACTGACGCACAATCGGCACGCGCGAATTTGATCTAGATATGGCTGGAGATCGTCACTCATGCTGTCATATTTAAAGTCTCTCATTTCGCAGGAAAGGCCAAACGCGCATGACGAATACCATTATCAGGACAATCGAGCCACGCGCCAAGGATCTGGGCGGCGGCTTCCGCGTGCGCCGTGTGCTGCCCTTCCATGCGCAGAAGATGGTCGGCCCTTTCATCTTCTTCGACCACTTTGGGCCCGTGGACTATGCCCCCGGCGAAAGCTTTGACGTGCGGCCACATCCTCATATCGGCCTCTCAACAGTTACATACCTGTTCGAGGGCGCCATTCGCCATCAGGACAGCCTCGGCACAGACCTCGTGATCCGCCCCGGCGCGGTCAACTGGATGACCGCCGGGCACGGCATCGTCCATTCCGAGCGTACCCCGGCGCCCGAGCGCGAAGCAGGCCAGCGTATGCACGGACTGCAAACATGGGTAGCATTGCCGATCACGGACGAAGACTGCGCCCCTGCCTTCACGCACCACTCGGCCGACTCGCTGCCATCTTTCCAGAAAAATGGCGCCAGCATACGCGTGCTCGCAGGCGAGGCCTGGGGATATCGCTCGCCCGTGTCTTTCCCATGGGACATTCTCTACATCGCAATCGAAGCCCCTGACGGCGCAAGCATGATTTTGCCGGCCAGCCTTGCCGAGGAACGCGCCCTCTACATCGTGTCGGGAAGCACTCGCATTGACGACGAAACGGCCGAGGAAGGCCACATGCTTGTCATCGCGCCGGGCGAGGATGTTGCGGTCGAATTCCTGCCAGGCACCAAAGCTGTGATTTGTGGTGGCGCAACGATGGACGGCCCAAGGAAGATTGAATGGAACTTCGTCGCGTCCGACACGGACAAGATCGAAAAAGCCAAGCAGGACTGGGAAGAATCCACGAGATTGCACGGAACGGACCGCTTCCCGCTTGTGCCGGGTGACGAAGCGGAATGGATACCGCTGCCCTGAAATCGCCACATTTGGTTGAGACGCCCCCAATAGGCGAATTTCGGGAGACGGGGTCGCCGCAAACAAGACAATAAAGTCAAAGTGAGGGTGAATATATGAACTTCAAACTAATCGCTGGTGCTGCCGCATCAATGGCCATGCTTGCCGCTTGTGCCACACCGACAACGGCCGAATCGTCGGCAGCAGCCAGCCTCGATGCCGCTTCGGCCGAAGTGTCTGCCGAAGCCGCAGCGGACGCTGTCGACATGTCCGAAGAAGCCGCGCCAGCCTCCGAAGCCGCGCAGGGCGCCGCTGTTGAAGCCGCCGTCGCCGCTGAAACCGCAGATGCAACAAACGACCCCGAAGTCGCTGCCGCTGCTGCCGACATGGCGGAAGATGCCGCTGAAGAAGCCGCCGATGCTGCTGCCGTCGCAACAGCTGTCGCTGCCGACGATGCTGCAGAAGCAGCTGAAGAAGCTGCGGATGAAGCAGAAGTCGCAGCAGAAGCTGCCAAGGAATAGTTCAAGGTCGAATTGACCTTTTTAAGGCGGGTTCCAGCAATGGAACCCGCCTTTTTGCTATGCGGCCTGCACACCCGTGCCTTGAAGCCTGACGCGGGCCATGCCAGACCCTGTCCTAAGCAAGCCGAAATGCCCATTGGAGGGGCACTCAAACATGAAACATTATGTACTCGCCGCGTCGCTGCTGGCGCTCGCTGCATGTGGCAGCCCGAAGCCGGAGTCCGCTCCCGCCGAGGCGCCCGTTGCGGAGACGCCGCCTGCCCCGACTTTGCTGATGCCACTCCCGACAGACACGACAGCCGATATCACGGCGAGTGACCTCGCCGAGCGCGTCAAGACGCTGGCGGACGACACATTCGAAGGACGTGGTCCCGGCACGCCGATCGGCGAAGAAGCTGCCGCATGGATTGGCGCTGAAATGGCCCGTATCGGTCTTCAGCCTGGCGGCGATGACGGCACGTATTTCCAGAAAGTCGCAATGGTCAACCAGACCATTGAACCGGAACAGTCCTTCCTGACTTTTACCGCTCCAGACGGCACCGAAATGCCAACAGTGTTGAAACAGGATTCCGTCATCTGGACCAAGCATCAGGATTCCACGACTATCTCGTTTGAGCCTTCTGATGTTGTCTTCGTCGGTTACGGCGTCGACGCGCCGGAATATGGCTGGGATGACTATGGTGATCAGGATTACGCTGGCAAAACGGTCGTCATCCTCGTTAACGATCCCGGTTTTGCGACTGGCGATCCGGAGCTCTTCAAGGGCAAGTCCATGACCTATTACGGCCGCTGGACCTACAAGTATGAAGAAGCGGCCCGTAAAGGCGCCACCGCAGCCATCATCGTCCACGAAACAGAACCAGCCTCCTACGGCTGGGATGTCGTAAAGAACTCATGGTCCGGCGCGCAATCCGATCTCGTTCGCGAAGATGGCGGCGCTGACCGTGCGGACCTGGAAGGCTGGATCACACGCGCAATGGCCGAGAAGCTGTTCGCGTCTGCCGGCCTCGACTTCGAAACCATGAAGACAGCCGCGAAAACCCGCGGCTTCAAGCCGGTCTCCCTGACCGGGCTCAAGGCAACAGGCGAAATCGTCCAGACCATCGACAAGCTGGACAGCCGCAACGTGATCGGCGTCCTGCCAGGAAACGCCACGCCCGACGAATACATGCTCTACACGGCGCACTGGGATCACCTCGGCAAGAAGACCGGCAAGAAAACAGGCGCGCCCGGAGAGGACTTCTACGAAGACCAGATCTATAATGGCGCCGTAGACAATGCGACCGGCGTGGCAGCCCTGCTCGAACTCGCTGAAGCCTTCGCCGCAAAGCCACACGAGCGGTCCCTGCTGTTCGTCTCGGTGACGTTGGAAGAGTCCGGTCTGCTTGGCTCGGAATACTTCGCAGAGCATCCAACTGTGCCCCTCAACGAGATCGTCGCCGGCATCAACATGGATGGCGCCCTGCCCGTAGGCCGCACGCATGACATGGTGGTCATCGGCTATGGCGCTTCTGAACTTGAAGACCGCCTGACGAACATCCTGAAAGCTGATGACCGCGTTATCAAGCCAGACGGAAAACCGGAAGCCGGCTACTTCTACCGCTCTGATCATATCTCGCTCGCCAAGCGCGGCGTGCCGATGCTCTACGCTGATGGCGGCGAAGACAAGCTGGAAGGCGGCATCGCGGCTGGCAAGGCAGCGGCAGCCGCCTATACAGCCGAGCGCTACCACAAACCGATGGACGAATACTCTGACGATTGGGACCTCTCGGGTTTCGCCGAAGATATTCAGGCCCTGTATGCAGTGGGTGAAGGCATTGCCGATTCCACCGACTGGCCGACATGGTATCCTGGCAATGAGTTCGAAGCAGCCCGCAAGGAATCGCTCGGCGCCCAATAGACGCCCGTATCTAAACGTCATAGTCCCGGATGGCCCTGAAGGCCGTTCGGGACTATTTCATTCTGAAACCTCGAAAGACCACGCAATGCTCTCCTACCAACATGGCTATCACGCAGGAAACCGGGCCGACGTGCTCAAACATGCGGTGCTGCACGCCCTGTTGAAGGAGATCGCTGCCGCGGGGAAACCGGTTCTATATGTCGAAACCCATTCCGGACGTGGCCGATATGACCTGACAGGCGAGCAGGCGCGCAAGGGCGGTGAATGCGATACGGGCATAATGGCGCTCCACCACGGTAAGCCGCCACGTCCGCTGAAGCCTTGGGTGTCGGATGTCGAGGCACGCGGCATGAAGGACTATCCGGGCTCTCCAGCCTTGGCGCAGTCACTGCTACCGCCGTCCGCCCGCATGATCTTCTTCGAGAAACACCCCGCTGAGCATGCCGCACTCGTCAAATCCGTCGGCGAAGATGAACGCGTACAGGTCAAGCACTCGGACGGCTATTCCGGCGCACTTAAGCTGGCGCCACGCGGGGCCGAACAAATGGTTTGCTTCGTGGATCCGAGTTACGAGACGAGCCGCGACATTGACGCTCTCGCCCTCTGGACACCGCGCGCCCTCAAGCGTTGGCCAAATGGCATCCTCATCCTCTGGCTTCCCCTCTTCCGCGATGGTCGCGAGACAGAGTTCGGTGAATACCTCGCCAGCCTCGATGACTGTATCATTGCGGGTGCCCGCTGGCCTGTCGACGTTGATGATGAAAGCGCGCTCGAAGGCTCGGCCATTGTCGCATTCCGGGCGCCGCCATCGGCCAGCGCGCCCAGCCACGCCATCGCCTCATCCCTCCAGTCCTGGTGGTCGGCCGAAGCGGCGCGGACCTAGTGCGCGTCCTCCTTATCGGTGGGGGACATACGCACGTCGTCGCGATGAGGCATCTCGCCCGCAATCCACAAGCGGGACTTGACCTCCATCTGGTGAGTCCGGACCCGACAACATCCTATAGCGGCCTGCTGCCGGGGCATGTTGCCGGGCATTGGCCACGGAACGGACTCGAAATACCCCTTGAACCCCTGTGCAAGGCCGCCGGCGCAACCCTCACTATCGCCCAAGTAACACATTTGGACCCCGGTAAACGCGAGGCGCTCTTCTCTGATGGCCGTCAATTCGTGTTTGACCATGCCTCGCTCGATATCGGCGCCATCGCGGCCATCGACGCGCCAGAAAGCCTTATAGCCCGGGGCGTGCCTGTGAAGCCGCTGGGCATTTTCGCAGATCGATGGATGGAGTTTGTGGCTGATGTCCGATCACAAACCCGTCCGCCACACGTCGCGATCGTCGGAGCAGGAGCGGCGGGTATAGAACTTGCCCTCTCGATGAAATATCACCTCGATAATATCGCGGTGGTACAATCGGTTTGCGTCTTTCTGGTTGAGCGTTCCGATTGCATCTTGCCCGGAGGTTCGGGCAGCCTCCGTCGACAGCTTGCCCGGGCCCTCGCTAAAGCCGGAATCGTTGTCAAGACGAGCGCTTACGTAACAGATGTGACAGATGAGGACCTGATCCTGAGCTCAGGAGAGACAGTGCTCTCTGCATTCACTGCGCTCGCATCGGGTGCGCACCCCTACCCATGGCTGGCAGAGACAGGGTTGGAAAGACATGAGGGATTTATTGTTGTTGATGAAACACTACGGTCAGTCAGTCATCCCGCTATATTTGCATGCGGCGACACCGCTCATCTCGGCTTTGCGCCAAAGCCCAAGGCTGGAGTCTACGCGGTGCGGCAGGGCCCGGTGCTCGCAGAGCAAATCATACGGCTTGTCAAAGGCCAGGCGCTCACGACCTATCGACCGCAATCGGATTACTTGAAACTGATCAGCCTTGGGAGGCGCCGCGCGGTGGCTGAAAAGTGGGGACTAACCCTCAACCTGCCAGGCCTCTGGTCTCTCAAGCGACATATCGACTTGAAATTCATGGAGAATTAGCAGCGGCAGTCCCGCAAGATGCCCCCCTCCCGCCTGAGGAAGGGGGGCCCTGGAGACTATTCCGTGATCTCTTCCTTGACGTCTTTAGCTGCGTCCTGGACAACTTCTCCACCCGCCTCAACGTCTTTGCCAACGCCTTCAACTGTGTTGCAGGCCGTGACGAATGGCATGTAGGAAACGGCCATAAGGGCAATGAGGAACTTTTTCATTAGATGCTCTCCTTCTTGACTGAGCAAGACATGATGGGCCTGTATTTTTGAACCGGCAAGCGGTCATTTCGGTCGGAGGAAAGAGTCCGCTTTGACCGCATAAACCGCTGAAATTCTATTCCCATTTCCTGCGACTCCCTGCTAAAGGGGCCCCATGAAAACCGCCGTCATTGTATTTCCCGCCTCCAACTGTGACCGTGACGCGCAAGACGCGCTTGCCCAAGTCACAGGCAAGGCCCCGGCGATGGTCTGGCACAAGGACGGCATCATCCCAGAAGATACGGACCTCGTGGTGATTCCCGGCGGCTTCTCATACGGCGACTATTTGCGCTGCGGCGCGATGGCGGCCAACTCACCAGTCGTCGAGCAACTCAAGGCGCATGCCGAACGCGGCGGCTACGTGCTAGGCATCTGCAATGGCTTCCAGATCCTTTGCGAGACACGTCTTCTGCCGGGCGTGCTCATGCGGAATGCGTCCCTGCACTTTGTATGTCGCCCGCAACGCCTGTCGGTGGAGAGCGCCAATACAGCCTTTACGAGCGCCTATTCCGGCGGCTCGAACGTTACGATCCCGATCGCGCATCACGACGGCAACTATTTTGCGGACGATGCGACACTCGACCGGCTCGAAGGCGAAGGCCGCGTCGTTTTCCGCTATGCTGCGGGTGAAAACCCAAACGGCGCGTCGCGGGATATTGCCGGGATCCTGAGCGACAACGGTCGCGTCATGGGCATGATGCCACACCCGGAACGCGCCATGGGGGGGAATGAAGGCGGCGCGGACGGACTGGGTGTTTTCCAAAGCCTCCTGAACGCCGCTTAAGCTGACACGACCTTGGAGCACGCATCGGCTCGTGTATAAGCGGGGTCCAATGCCCGTTCCTGCTGGAGGCCCTGAATGACTGACCGCGCCGCACTCATCGCCAAATTGCCAAAAGCCGAACTGCACCTCCACATCGAAGGCAGCTTCGAGCCTGAGCTGATGATGCAGATCGCTGAGCGCAACGGAATTCAGACCGCCTTTAAAACGCTCGAAGAAGCCAAAGCGGCCTACGCCTTTTCAAACCTGCAGGAATTTCTCGACATCTATTACCAGGGCATGGCGGTGCTGCTGCACAAGCAGGACTTCTACGACCTGACATGGGCCTATCTGGAGCGCGCAGCGGCTGACAATGTCCGCCACGTGGAAATCTTCTTCGATCCACAAGCCCATACCGAGCGCGGTGTTACGTTCGCAACGGTCGCCGACGGCATTCTCGAAGCCCTGTCAGACGGCGAGACAAAGCTGGGCATCACGTCTCATGTCATCATGAGCTTCCTGCGCCACCTCAGCGAAGAAGACGGGTTCGCCCTGCTGGAAGAGTCCAAGCCCTATCATGCCCGCTTTATCGGCGTGGGGCTGGACAGCTCCGAGATCGGCCACCCGCCGTCCAAGTTCGCACGCCTCTTTGCAAAATGCCGCGAGTTGGGTTTCAAGCTGTGCCTGCACGCTGGCGAGGAAGGCCCACCGCAATATGTCCAGGAAGCCCTCATCGACATCGGCGCTGACAGGATCGACCATGGGAACCGGTCCATGGAAGACGAAGGCCTGCTTCAGGTGCTGCGGGACACGCAGACCCCTCTGACGAACTGCCCACTTTCCAACCTGTCGCTGTGCGTAATCGACGATCTGAAGCAGAGCCCGCTGAAGGCACAGCTGGAAGCCGGCCTCCTTGTAACCGTGAATTCCGACGACCCAGCCTATTTCGGCGGCTATGTGAACCAGAACTATCAGGCGATCGCTGATGCGCTCGATCTGAGCAATGACCAGCTCATCCAACTGGCACGAAACAGCTTTATAGCAGCCTTCATGAGCAAGGCAGACAAAGCCAAACACCTCTCCGAAATCGAACGCTCCATAGCCGCATAGGCACAAACGCTCTGGCGACTCGCGCACTTTGCGGTTAAAGCGCCCAAATGCCTGATACATCTGTGATCCTCGCCCATCTCACCGCCACCCAGGAAGAGGCCCAAGGCCTCGAACACGGCATCAAAGCCGATGAATGGGAACGGCTTGTCACCCGTCTTGAGCGCAAGCCGAACCTTGTCGAACTCGGCATCTATTCGGTGATGTGGTCCGAGCACTGCTCCTACAAATCATCGCGGCGTCACCTGTCCAAATTCCCGACCAAGAATGCTCGTGTTATCCAGGGCCCCGGCGAGAATGCCGGCGTGATTGATATCGGTGACGGACAGGCCGCCATCTTCAAAATGGAGAGCCACAACCACCCTTCCTATATCGAGCCCTATCAGGGCGCGGCGACAGGAGTCGGCGGCATCCTGCGGGATGTTTTCACGATGGGCGCGCGTCCTATCGCGCTGGTCAACGCGCTCCGCTTCGGCGACCCGAGCCATCCAAAGACCCGCAGCCTCGTGGCAGGCGTCGTCGCGGGCATCGGCGGTTACGGCAACTGTGTCGGCGTGCCGACCGTCGCGGGCGAAACCCAGTTCGACGCGGGCTACAATGGCAACATCCTCGTCAATGCGATGGCCGTTGGCCTCGCGGATCAGGACAAGATTTTCTATGCGCGCGGCGCGACACCGGGCAATCCGATCTTCTATGTCGGCTCCAAGACCGGCCGCGACGGTATCCATGGCGCAACCATGGCGTCTGCTGAATTCTCCGAGGGCGACGAAGAAAAACGTCCAACCGTTCAGGTTGGCGATCCCTTCACCGAAAAGCTGCTCATCGAGGCCTGCCTTGAACTGATGGCCACGGACGCCATCCAGGCCATTCAGGACATGGGCGCAGCAGGCCTGACGTCTTCGTCAGTTGAAATGGCGGCCAGCGGCGGCGCCAATGGCGAAGGCATTGGTGTTGTCATGGACCTCGACAAGGTGCCCCAGCGCGAAGAGGGCATGACGGCTTACGAGATCATGCTGTCGGAAAGCCAGGAGCGGATGCTCATCGTGCTCTATCCGGACAAAATCGACATGGCGAAGGCCATTTTCGACAAATACGACCTGTCGGCAGAAGTCATCGGCGAAACGACGGATACCGGGCACCTCGTCCTGACACAGTTTGGCGAAGTCGTTTGCGACATCCCCGTCGCGCCGCTCGCCGAAGATGCACCGAACTATGACCGGCCTTGGAACGAACCGCCGAAGCGTACACCGCTCGATCCGGCCGCATTCGATGTACCCGCTGACCTTGCCGGCACGCTCATCAAACTCATGGGCACCCCAGACATGGCGTCCAAGCGCTGGGTCTGGGAACAGTATGATCGCCACGTCATGGGTGATACGATCGACTCGTCCCAGTCTGGCGGAGACGCGGCCATCGTGCGTATCCACAAGACCAACAAGGCCTTGGCGATCTGCTCAGACTGCAACCCGCATTATGTCTCTGCCGACCCCTATGAGGGCGGCAAGCAGGCCGTCGCGGAAGCCTATCGCAACCTCTCCGCCGTCGGCGCAACGCCGATCGCGATCACCGACAACCTGAATTTCGGCAATCCCGAAAAGCCGAACACGATGGGCTATATTGTCAAAGCCATCGAAGGCATGGCCGAGGCCTGCCGCGAACTCGACTTCCCCGTCGTCTCAGGCAACGTGTCCCTCTATAACGAGACGGACGGAACCGCGATTCCGCCGACGCCGGTGGTTGGCGGTGTTGGCCTGCTTGAGGACATATCCAAGTCCGCCACACTCAAGGGCGCCAAGCCGGGCGACATTCTGGTCATGGTTGGCGGCATCGGCACCCATCTTGGTGTCACCCAATATGCGCGCAGCGTGCTCGGCCTGAAGGGCGAAGCCCTCGGCACACCGCCGCCGGTCGATCTTGCAGTCGAAAAGCGCAATGCCAGCTTCATCCGCGACCTCATTGGCGCCCGCCTCGCAACCGCCGTGCATGATATCAGCGATGGCGGCCTAGCCTGTAGCGTGGCGGAAGTGGCGCTGGCGTCTAACTGCGGCGCCATGGTCAACGTCAGTCCAGAGCTGCAGGGCTTCCCCGCCTCGCACCTTCACGCCGCCCTATTCGGTGAAGACCAGGCCCGCTACATCTTCACTGTCCCGAGCGACGCGGAAAACGCGCTTACCCAGTTCGCCGAAGCGCGCCCAGACGTGCCTATGTTAATGCTGGGATCAATCACGGATGCATCCGAAGGCCTCACCTTTGTGGTAGATGTCCGCAAAGATCAGACATTCTCGGTTGACCTGGATGCCCTTCGCAGCGCCAATGAAGACTGGCTGCCCGGCTACATGAACACGGTCGACTAATCGGCGGCTTTCTCGCCGCCGATCATGTCCAGTTCTTCATCAGCGGCCATTGCCGCCATCACGAGCGTATCGCCTGCGCGTGCGAAGAAGTCTGGCGTGATGTTGGCATAGTCATCTGACGGCGTGTGATAGCCGGGATGGTCTTCGACCCCGAAATAGAGGAACGCAATTCCCGCGTCGTGGAATACCGAATGATCGGACTGGCTCGTCCAGTCATCAGCGTCTCCCAGAGCAGGGTCATCGTGGCCCACAATCAGTTTCACTGGTGCCTCGGCCGCGACGCGCTCCACGAGCGGCAGCAGGTCCGGATTGTGGAACGTGCCAGCGACATAGAGTTCTCCGGCCTCGGAGCGACTCACCATGTCATAGTTCATGTTCAGCACGACACGCTGCATCGGCACGGACGTATCCTCCATCAGCGCATGCGCACCGAGAAGGCCGATCTCTTCGCCATCAAGCGCTGCGAAAACGATGTCGTGCACCGGCTTGTGCCGGGAGAAATACTGCGCAACGTCGATCAATGCAGCTGTTCCCGACGCATTGTCGTCCGCGCCGTTGTATATCTCGTCATCAATGATCCCGAGATGATCATAATGCGCCGTGATCAGCAGGACGGGCCCGTCAGTCGTGCCCTTGATCATGCCCACAACATTGGCGCCATTGACCGGAGTGGCCCCATCCTTATCGGGTGTCGCTGTAAACGGATGGGCGAAAGCATCGCCGAGCATCTGCAGACCGAGTGTCTCGAACCGCTTCTGGATAAAGTCCCGCGCAGCTTCATTGCCGCGCGTCCCTGTCGCGCGGCCTTCCAGGGCGTCGCTAGAGAGCGTTTCCGTAAATCTCAACATGGCGCCAGCGTCGATATATTTTGGCTGGTACTGAACGAGACTAGGCGCCTCTTCCTCATGATTGAGCGACAGGAGTAAGCCGCCAATCACAAGCGCAATCACACCTAATATGCCTGCAATAATCCACGTTTTGCGGTTATTCATGGCTACGTTGTCTCCGTGCCTGGCCTTGACCCGTGGCGGGCCCACGTCCATGTGCCTATCGCAATTGAGGAGACGCTGCCATGGCCATGAACCGCGACACACTGCTCGGCTATCTGACCGACGCCTTTCCGGATGCTGAGATCACGCTCACAGACCTAGCCGGTGACGACAATCACTGGCAGGCCGAGATCATCAGCACGCAATTCGCCGGACTATCCCGCGTGAAACAGCACCAGCTTGTCTATTCTGCCCTCAAGGGAACGATGGGTGGCGAACTGCACGCCCTCGCCCTCAAGACCAACGCGCCTTGAGCCTATTGGCCTGTCAGGAAGTCACGCTTGCCAAGCGCGACGCCCTGATGACGCAACAGGGCATAGGTCATCGTCACGTGGAAGATCATGTTCGTCAGGACGAACGTGGTAAGGTACTGACGCCCCTGCATCGGCACCGTCTGCGGACCCAACGGAATTTGCAGGGTCTCTAGTTCACTGGCATCCACTTTCACATCGTCGACGGAATTGATAAAGGCCAGTGCCTTATCACAGCGCGCCATCAGCTCGGCGAACGTCGTTTCGGTATCCGGAAAGCTTGGAATCTCGCTTCCCGATAGGCGCGCCGCACCGCGAGCCGCATTGTCGCAAGCGATCTGCACCTGACGGCTGAGTGGCAGCATATCCGGATAAAGCCGCGCGGACAGAAACACGGAATCTTCAACGTCAGTCGCCCGCGCCTGCGTCTCGCCCTTCCTCAGGGACGCGCGCATCGACGCCAGCATTTGATTGGCGGATGTTTTCAGAACGTAGGACATTGTGTTGGGCATGAGGGCGCGCTCCATTTGTGCTCCAGCTAGATAAGGTGAGGCCTGAAAGTAACAATCAATATTTTGTCCGCGGTGAGATTGACCCCGGCGCCTCAATCTTGTCACCTCCAGGCAAATTTGACCAAGGGAGTCGCCTTTCACCATGCGTTTATCACTCGCTACCAGCGCCATTGCGCTAACTGTTGCCCTCGCCAGCTGTACGGCGCCAAAAGAAACCCTTCAGGAACCAACGCCTGTTGCGGCTGAGGCCACGACGGAGTCACCGACCGTTACCGAAGCGCGCGCCTTCATGGCTCGCGCAGAGTCGGAACTGTCAGACATGTCGGATGAAGCCAGCCTCGTTTTCTGGGCCCAGGCAACGAACATAACGGACGAAACCAACGCTGCCGCGGCCGAAATTGGCGCCCGCGCGACCAAGCTCTCCGTTTCGCTCGCCAATGAGTCCAAGAAATTCAACATCGACGACCTGCCGCCGGATCTCGCCCGCAAGATGACCAAGCTGCGCGCCGGTATCACCATCCCTGCGCCGTCAACAGAAGGTGCGGCCGAAGAACTCTCCAAGATCACCACAGATCTGGATGCGAAGTATGGCACCGGCACCTTCAATTACAAAGGCAAGGACATGACGCTCGACGAACTGTCGACGATCATCGAAACCTCGCGCGACCCGGAAGAACTGAAAGCTGTTTGGGAAGGATGGCGCACCGTTTCGCCTGCCATGAAAGACGAATATGCGCGTATGGTCGAGATCGCCAATGAAGGTGCTCAGGAACTCGGCTATCCGAGCCTCGATCAGATGTGGCTGTCCAATTACGACATGGCGCCGGAAGAGATGGAAGCCGAAGTCGACCGGCTCTGGACCCAGGTTGAGCCGCTCTACAAGGAGCTTCATTGCTACGCACGTACGCGCCTCAACGCCCAATATGGCGATGAGGTTCAGCCCAAGACTGGCCCAATCCGCGCTGACCTGCTCGGCAACATGTGGGCGCAGGACTGGTCGGGCATCTATGACGTGGTCAAGACTGACACGCCGGGACCAAGCTACAACGTCACGCAGCGTCTTTTGGAAAAGGGTTATGATCCAATCAAGATGGTGAAGACGGGCGAAGCTTTCTTTACCTCGCTCGGTTTCCAGCCGCTGCCCGAAACCTTCTGGGAGCGCTCAATGATCACGCGCCCTGAAGGCAAGGAAGTCATTTGCCATGCTTCAGCGTGGGATCTCGACAATAAGGAAGATGTGCGCATCAAGATGTGCACAGAGGTTAACGAGGAAGACTTCGATACGGTCCACCACGAGCTCGGGCACAATTTCTACCAGCGCGCCTACAAGGATCAGGACCTCCTTTACAAGGATGGCGCCAATGATGGCTTCCATGAAGCCATTGGTGACTTCATCGGCCTGTCCATCACACCGGAATACCTGAAACAGATCGGCTTGATCGATGAGAGCGAAATGCCGCCAGCGGATGCTGATACGGCCCTGCTGCTCAACATCGCGCTGAAGAAGATCTCCTTCCTGCCCTTCGCGCTGACGGTCGATGGCTGGCGCTGGGACGTCCTCTCCGGCAAGACGGCGCCGGAAGACTATAATGATGCATGGTGGGCCAAGCGCCTTGAGATGCAGGGCATCGTGCCACCCGGCCCACGCCCGGATGACGCCTTCGACCCCGGCGCGAAGTACCATATCCCGGGCAACACGCCTTACCTGCGTTACTTCCTGTCCTACATCCTGCAATTCCAGTTCCACAAGGCAGCCTGTGAACAGGCTGGCTGGGAAGGCCCGCTTCACCGTTGTTCGATCTATGACAACAAGGAAGTCGGCGAGCGTTTCAACGCGATGCTGGAAATGGGTGCCTCGAAGCCCTGGCCGGATGCGCTGGAAGCCTTCACCGGCACACGTGACATCGATGGCAGCGCCATTGTCGAGTATTTTGATCCGCTGATGGTCTATCTGAAAGAACAGAATGAAGGCGAGAGCTGCGGCTGGGATGAGCCCGCAGACGAATAGATAAACCACTTGAGCGCGGCGGCCCGCTTGACGTAAGCCGCCGCGCACCACACATCAGGGCTGAACACGTACTGCAGGAACACGCCATGACCGACCAGACCACGCTCGATGCCATCGAAAAGGCCGTAAAGGCTAACGACGTTGTCCTTTTCATGAAGGGCACGCCAACCTTCCCGCAATGCGGGTTCTCATCTGTGGTGGTTCAGGTTCTCGATTATCTCGGCGTTGAATATGTCTCGACCAACGTGCTCGAAGACGCAGCCGTTCGCGAAGGCATCAAGGCCTATTCGCAATGGCCTACTATCCCTCAGCTATACGTGAAGGGCGAATTTGTAGGTGGCTGCGATATCGTGAAGGAAATGTTCGAGAGCGGCGAGCTGCGCGACTTCTTTCAGGACAAGGGCGTGGAAGTCGAAGCCGCCGCCTGAGATCCAGCCAACAGACATTAGTGGACGAGCGAGAACGCGTTCTCTCTGCTGACCTGATTTACCGTCAAACTACGCCTCTCTCAATGTAACACATTGGGAGAATTTACCATGGCTGGGGACGGTTTCGATTTTTTCATGGACAGGATTTGCGTGGCGGGTGAGCCATGGTCCATCGAATTGCGCAATGTCGCTGACGCACACTCGTTCACGGTCGAGTTCTCGGGACCATCAGGCGGAATCTACCGTTACTATCCACGCCAGCGGAATAATGTGGCCGTTCAGTTTTGTCATCCGGCCCCAGGGGCAGCCCTTGTTGCTGTCGCTATCCGCAATGCCAGACTGCTCACAATCGGCGTCATGATGGCAAAATTCGAAATCCTAGCGCAGCGTCCCATGTCAGGAATGAACGCGGAGCCGCAGCAAGTCTCCGCCTCACTCACGGCGCAAGGGGAGGTCACGATGCCGGTACTCGACGCGACGGGAAAACCGCCAATGGCCATGACATACAACGCCGCCAATTCGCCTTCGGGACATGGGCTATCGCCAACGGCATCGTCAGGCCAAACCCGGGATGTCGCCAAGATGCTACAGGACCGCGTTCAGCAAAGACTGATGAACCGTCTCAACCGCGAATAGGCGACTAATTGCTGACGAGGTCAGTGACCATTCCCGGCGCCGCCATCAGCACGCAGCCCGCGCAGTTGTCCGGGCGCAGGCTGAGCGGCAGCATGGTCGCGGTTAAGGCAAACAGCAGTCCGGCGAGATAACCCTTGCGGCGACGGAACGGCATCGGATAGCAGGCGCGCGCTGACTTGCGCCAGCGCAGCAAAACGTACCCCATCAGCATCAGGCCGAGACCTGACGCTGTCCAGTAGAGGGCACTCACGGCAAACGCTGACATAGAAATCTCCGTTTCACGACGAAGACCAACCTAGCCTCAACACATTTGCATCCAAGAAAATGTAGCATCCAAATTCGCGAAACATCCTTAACGCGGGATTTACGCTGTTTCGCTGCTGAGACATTCGGCTCGCAAACGCCCGGCGATGTGCTAAAGCGCGCGCCATGACAGCAACGACCATCACACCGAGCGCCCCGAAAGTGGGTATCGTTTCCCTTGGCTGCCCAAAGGCGCTTGTGGATTCAGAGCGTATCATCACCCGCCTTCGAGCCGAGGGATATCAAATCGCGCCGGATTATGCCGGAGCGGATCTGGTACTGGTCAATACATGCGGCTTCCTTGACAGCGCACGTGACGAAAGCCTTGAGGCCATCGGGGAAGCCATTGAAGCCAATGGCAAAGTCATCGTGACCGGCTGTCTCGGCGCCGAGCCCGACGTGATCGAAAGGGCACATCCAAAGGTGCTCGCGATCACAGGCCCGCACCAGTATGAGGACGTCATGGCGGCGGTGCATACCCATCTGACGCCACCTCACAACCCGCATCTGGACCTGGTGCCCGAGGCAGGCCTGCGCCTCACGCCACGCCATTACGCTTACCTGAAGATCTCCGAGGGTTGTAACAACCGCTGCAGCTTCTGCATCATCCCGAAATTGCGCGGTGATCTCGCGTCCCGGCCGATCCACCATGTGCTGACCGAAGCCGAACAGCTGGTCCGCGCCGGCGTGAAAGAACTCCTCGTCATCAGTCAGGACACGTCAGCTTATGGGCTTGATGTGCGCTACAAGCCGGAGACGTGGCACGGGACCGAATACCAGACGCGCTTCCTGGATCTCGCCAAGGGGCTTGGCAGCCTCGGCGTGTGGACGCGCATGCACTATGTCTATCCCTACCCCCATGTCGATCAGGTCATTCCGTTGATGGCCGAAGGGCTCATCACGCCCTATCTCGACATCCCCTTCCAGCACGCATCCGCAAATGTTCTGAAGGCGATGAAACGTCCCGCCAAGCAGGACCGCGTCCTTGAGCGCATCCAGCAATGGCGGCGCGATGTGCCCGAACTCGCCATCCGCTCGACTTTCATTGTCGGCTTTCCGGGCGAAACGGAAGAAGACTTCGAAATCCTTCTGGACTTCGTCCGCGAGGCCAAGATTGATCGTGCCGGCTGCTTCAAATACGAAAACGTCGCTCATGCCGACAGCCGCACTCTTCCCGACCATGTCGCCGAGGAAGTAAAGGAAGAGCGTTGGCACCGCTTCATGCAGGTTCAGGCTGAGGTCTCCGCCGCGCGCGCCGAAGCGCAGATTGGCTCAGTGCAGGATGTTATCATCGACGGCGCTGGCGATGAGGCAGGTATCATGATCGGTCGTACCAAGGCCGATGCCCCAGAAGTCGACGCCGTTGTCTATCTCGAAGACGCAATGCACCTGAAACCGGGTGATATTGTGCCAGTGGAGATCGATGGCGCCGACGATTACGACCTCTACGGACGCCCAGCCTGAGCCAGCATTCGCTGTCCAGCTTCATGGGCTTCGGCGCGTCGCTGCTCCATCAACTTGCCCATATGAGCTGAATAGGCCGAGAGCGTTTCAGCCTCAGCGAGTTCCGGCCGACCACCCGGGAATGGCGGCGACGGTACATATTCGTATCCCAATGTCAGCGCCTTTGCGTAGGCTTCTCCGGCGATCTCCGCCACCATGGTCAGCGCAAAATCGATCCCTGCGGTGACACCACCGCCTGTAATAGTATTCCCGTCGCGAACGACCCGAGCTTCATCCACGATCGCGCCAAACTCGGACAGCAATTCCCGCCAGGCCCAGTGACAAGCTGCGCGCTTTCCCTTCAGCAAGCCAGCCGCTCCAAGGATCAGCGACCCCGTGCATACGGAGGTGACATATCGCGCGCCGAGACCGAGACGCCGGACCTCCGAAATGAAAGCCTCATCCAGTGCCACTTGCGTGGCAGTCACGCCACCTGGAACACAGAGTAGATCGCAATGCTCGATATCTGAGAGTTTGATCGTTCGACCGATAACGAGATTGCCCTCAGCTGTCACCTCACCGCCATCCCGGCTGGCGATCATCGTGGAAGCATTTGGCAGGCGGCAAAGCACCTGATGGGGGCCCGTAAAGTCGAGATGGGTCATGTTGTCGTAGATTGCGAAGACAGTGGTGAAGGTCTGGCTCATGGGGCTCTCCTTGCTGAGATCCGGAATTTGGCCTACATGCCATTTGGCAGAAAGGACATTGTTCCCATGAATTCCGCCAATACTGCCGTGCGAAACATTGGGGTGCTCATCTTTGAGGGCTTCCAGCTGCTTGACGCGGCAGGCCCGATTACAGTCTTCGAGATGCCGGTTCGGGGCATGAATCCGCCTCCTTATCGCCTGACCGTCTATTCGCGGAATGGTGGTCCAGTGAGATCGTCAAGTGGCGTCTCGATCCATTCTGAACCTCTGCCGACCGGTTTGACGCTCGACACACTTGTCGTATCCGGCGGTGAAGGCACGCGCACCGCGATGCGCGACGTTTCCATGCTAAGCGCGATCCGCGATATGTCTCTGCGGACAAGACGCACGACGTCCGTATGTTCAGGCGCCTTCCTATTAGCCGTAGCGGGCCTTCTGGATGGCCGCAAAGCAACCACGCACTGGCGCCGCTGCCCGGACATGACCCGCAACTTTCCCGCCGTTAAGGTCGAACAAGATCGCATCTTCGTGCGCGACGGAAAATTCTGGACCTCCGCCGGCATTTCCGCCGGGATCGATCTGGCGCTGGCCCTGGTTGAGGAAGATCTTGGAGAGGATGTTGCCCGGGAGTCTGCCCGGGAGCTGGTCGTCCACCAACGTCGTCAGGGGGGCCAATCCCAATTTTCAGTGATGCAGGATGTAAAGCTAGCCTCCGGGCGTTTCGACACGCTGATCGACTGGCTCCGCGCGAATCTGGGAAGCGAATTGAAAGTCGAACAAATAGCCGAACATGCCGGGATGAGTCCCCGGAATTTTGCGCGTGTCTTTCGTACAGAGACGGGCACGACACCCGCTCGCCTTGTCGAAAAGCTCAGGCTCGAAGTGGCGCGAGAACGCGTGGAGATGACTGGCATCCCGCTTCAGGAAATCGCGCAGAAGACAGGATTTGGTGAGGCTGAGCGCATGCGCGTCTCCTTCATGCGGGCATACGGGCAGCCCCCAATGGTCCTGCGCCGTCATCGAAGAGGATGACAAGCAATATGGACGATTGACAAATATTATCGAAAAACAACGATTGACTTATCGTATTTCGATATACAATAGTCTGGTGAAACTAATATGGAGACGCCTCATGACACGCATCGCCCTACCCCTCATTGTCCTGGCTGCTGCATTGGCGCCGATTGCCAGCGCAGAATCGAAATCATTCCCGGTCGGCGACTTTACCGCAATCGATACGCGGGGCGCCGTGGACGTCATTTTCGAGACTGGCCCGGAAGCCTCAATCAATGTCGAGCAGGCTGAAGGCGACTTCAGCGACATATTCATCGAGCAGAACGGGCAGACACTGCTCGTCGGTCGAAACAGCCTGCGAAGCAAAGCCGGTTGGGCGCGCAATGTTTCTCTGTCCACCAAGAACGATCGCAAAGTGGTCAAGGTAAACGGCAAACGCGTACCGTCTTATACGATACGCGTCACCGCCCCGGCCCTGGAAGAGGTCTCGGTTGCAAACTCGTCGAGCCTTTCAGCATCAGGTCTTGACGCGTCAACATTCTCCGGATCTGTGTCATCAAGTTCTGACTTAACGCTTGCCGGCAGTGTTGAGCAGGCAAAACTCCGCGCATCCTCAAGCGCCGATCTCGACGCAAAGCAGCTGGCGACCACAAGCCTTGATCTGGATGTTTCATCCAGTGCAGATGCCACGGCAAAAGTGCTCGGTGGGAAGCTGACCCTAGCAGCCTCCTCCAGTGCTGACGTCACACTGGAAGCAACCGGTTCCGACCTCGTGGAAATAGATGCCTCTTCCAGCGCCGATGTGGAAATCTCTGGCACCTGCCAGACGCTGGAGGTCTCTGCCTCTTCCAGCGCGGACGTATCTGCTGACGATATGCCCTGCGAAAACGGCGATATCCAGGCCAGCAGTGGCGCGGATGTGGACGCTTATATCAGCGGAAACCTTGAGGCGCGCGCCTCCAGCGGAAGCGATGTTACCGTACGCGGCAATCCGGCGACCCGTGACGTGCGCGAATCCAGCGGCGGTGATATCGAAATAAAAACCTAAGACCAAAGGAACACGACACATGCGCAAGATGATACTGGCAACGATATGCCTCACCCTATCCACCTATTCAGTAGCCCACGCCGATACGTCGCAATCCTATGACTTCACCGGATTCGACGAGCTCGACATATCCGCTGGCGTGGATGTCTCCTATGAAACCGCCTCGGAATACTCAGTCATAGTCGATTTTGAAAAGGGCGGGCCTGATGACATGAAACTGCGTCAGGATGGCTCGCGCCTCTACATCGCACGGAAAGTCATATCGAACTGGAGGGATGACAAGGTTCGCGCAAAGGTACGCGTAACCAGCCCGGCCATATCGGAAATCGAAGCGAGTTCAGGTTCCAGTATCCGCGCCAGCGGGGTGAACGCTGATGTCCTGGTTCTCGACGCATCGAGTGGCGCGTCCATCAAGGCAGACGGGAAATGTGGCTCGCTCAAGATTGTTGCCAATTCGGGCGGCAGCGCAAATGGCCGTGATGTATCGTGCGAGAAGGTTGCGGCAAATGCTTCCAGTGGAGGCTCCGTCTCTGCCACCGCTTCACTCGAAGCCCATAGCCACACCTCAAGCGGCGGCAGCGTCGATATTTACGGCGATCCGCAGAAACGCGAACAGAACAAATCCATGTCCGGTGGATCGACCAGCTTCCACTAACCGATATCGAAGTCGCCCGGCTTGTATTCAGAGCCGGGCCATTCGAGCTTCATGTCCTCGAGAGCGCCGCGTACGAGCCGCGCTATCATGGCATTGCGCCGGGTTCGGCTATCTGACGGAATGACGTACCATGGCGCATGACGCGTGGAGCAACGCGTGACGGCCGTTTGGTAGGCATCCATATATTGCTGCCAGAGCTTGCGATCTTCGAGGTCGCCAGGATTGAACTTCCAGAGCTTGTGCGGCTCCTCAAGCCTTTCCGCGAGGCGCACACCCTGCTCTTCATAGCCGACATTCAGCATGCATTTAACGATGGTCACGCCATTTTCGGTGAGATGTTTTTCAAATGCATTGATCTGCGCATAGCGCTGCTCGATCTCTTCCGCAGGCGCGAAACCACGAACTTTTACGACAAGCACATCTTCATAATGTGACCGGTCAAAAATGCCTATATTCCCCTTCTTGGGAACAGCATTGTGAATGCGCCAGAGATAATCACGCGCCAGTTCGTTGGAGCTGGGTGCCTTGAAGGCCTTCACTTCCATGCCGAGCGGGGTCGTATCCGAGAAGACGCCTTTGATTGTCCCGGACTTGCCCGATGTATCCATGCCCTGAAGTACGACGAGCAATGAGCGTTTGCCTTCGGCATACATCATGTCTTTCAGCTCGTTGATGGTCGCTGCGTCCCTCTTCAGACTGGTTTCGGCATTCTCCTTATCCTCAAACAGCGACTTGTCGCCCGTCTCGCGCGATGACAGGTCGAATGTCTTGCCGGGTGCCGCGATAAGCGCCTGACGGGTAGCAGCGATACTTGGGGTGGACATGTATACAGCTCCAAAACGACAAAGGCCGCACCAGTCTGGCGCGGCCTTTGCAAAAATTCAAGAAATTCAATCCTCTTACGAGGAGTAGAATTCGACCACCTGAGCAGGTTCCATCTGAACCGGATATGGCACGTCAGCCAGGCCCGGCACGCGAACATAGGTTGCCGACATGGCTTTAGGGTCGACATCGACATATTCCGGGATGTCGCGCTCTGGGCTGCCCAGAGCTTCGAGGACGAGTGCAATATTACGCGATTTCTCACGGATCTGCACCACATCACCTGGCTTCAGACGAGCCGAACCAATATTGCAGCGGCGACCATTAATCATGACATGACCGTGGTTGACGAACTGGCGAGCGGCAAAGATCGTTGGAACGAACTTGGCGCGGTAAACGAAAGCTTCCAGGCGCGATTCAAGCAAGCCGATCAGGTTTTCTGCAGCGTTGCCTTTCATGCGGCTCGCTTCTTCATAGACCCGTGCGAACTGCTTCTCGGTGATATCGCCGTAGTAGCCTTTGAGCTTTTGCTTGGCCATGAGCTGCATACCAAAGTCAGAGACCTTGCCGCGGCGGTTTTGGCCGTGCTGTCCTGGCTTGTAGTTACGCTTGTTGACGGGGGATTTTGCGCGGCCCCAGATGTTTTCGCCGACCCGACGGTCGATCTTGTACTTCGCGCTGTGGCGACGTGACATAGTAGTACCTCATTTCGACGCGGGCCGGTGGGCGGCGCTCATTCGCACCCACGATTTCAACGGCGGCTCCGCACCAGCCCGTAGATAAGGAACGGCTAGAACACCAAAATGGCTGGCGCGTCAAGCCGCGGTCCTGCTACTGAAACAGCACAAAAAGCAGAACAATCATCTGGGAGGAATAAGATGAAGCGCATGGATGGACGAGTGGCAATCGTGACCGGCGGAGGCAGCGGCATTGGCAGAGCTTGCTGCCAAGCGCTCGCGCGTGAAGGTGCAGCCGTAATGGTGACCGATATCGACGAGGCAGGAGCGACTGAAACCGCCTCACTTATCGCTCAGGACGGCGGCAAAGCGCTGGCTGCTAAGCATGATGTAGTGGACGAGACCCGCTGGTCCGAGATCATGACGCTCTGTGAGGAAAAGCTCGGTCAACCTTCCGTCATGGTCAATAATGCGGGTGTGGCCATAGGCGGAGCAATTCTTGAGTACAGCCTAGCCGACTGGCAGAAACAGATGGCGATTAACATGGATAGTGTATTTTTGGGGACGCGTGCCGCCATGCAGGTCATGAAAGAGACTGGCGGCTCAATCATAAACATCTCGTCCGTCGCTGGCCTGCGGGGCGCATCCGGGGTCAGCGCCTATTGCGCAAGCAAAGGCGGCGTGCGGTTGTTCACTAAGGCAGCCGCTGTTGAATGCGGTCAGCTCGGCTACCCTATTCGTGTTAACTCTGTGCATCCCGGCATTATCGACACACCAATCTGGCAAAAAGGCATCACCCGTATGGTGGAGACCATGAGCGATGAACAGCGCGCCGCAATGTCGGCTCAAGCTGGCGCGAATGCGTTTGATGTCGATGCGATTGGAGCTCAATCAGCGCCCATGGGGCGGGCTGGCCGTCCGGATGAAGTCGCCGCGCTGGTCCTTTTCCTAGCGAGCGACTCATCCAGCTATATCACCGGTCAAGAACATGTCGTCGATGGCGGCATGACAGCGAAGTCCTAATGATGGATTCGAGCACACTCCGGCGCGAATATTGCATTTATACCGCTCTAAATGCGTATTCGCGCCATATGCAGGAGCGCCCCCTTGAGTGACATCACGGTTGTTATCCCTAGCTACAACAGCGCCGCCACCATTGAAGCTGCGGTAGAGAGTGCGCTCGCCCAGACTATTCCGGTCAATATTATCGTGGTCGATGACGGCTCGAAGGATGAAACCGTCAGCAAGGTTCAGCAACTCGCGAACCAGAATACCAATCTGACGCTCATTGTGCAGCCGAAGAACAGCGGCCCATCGGCGGCGCGAAACCGCGCGATATCAGAGGTAAAAAACGGCTGGATCGCCATCCTCGATGCAGACGACTACATGGACCCGGACCGACTACGGAAAATGTTGGATGTCGGCGTAAACGAACAGCTCGACATGGTCGCAGACGACCTTGTTCGCGTGCCTGCCATTCCCCAGCCAGCCAGCGGCACGCGCCTCTGGGCAGATCAAGCTATCGGCCTGGTTCGCATGGATGCAGGCATGTTTGCGCTCGAGAACCTCAATGCACGCACTGGCAGCCGCCGCGAGCTGGGCTATTTGAAACCGATCATCCGGACCGAGTTTCTTACAACGAATGCGATCAGCTATAACGAGGACATGCGTCTGTCGGAGGACTACGACATCTACATGCGCTGCCTTCTGGCCGGCGCCCGTTTCGGTCTCATCGACCCATGCGGATATTTCTCAGTCGACTACCCGAACTCATTGTCCAAGGAATTTGCCTCCGCCGATCTACGGCGGGTGCTTGATCGTGATCGTGAATACCTTACGCAGCCCGGCCTAACGGCTGATGCCATACAATCAATATCTCGCCACAAGATGCAGGCCTATAAGCATTGGGCATGGATGCATCTGATCGAGCGAGTCCGGGAACGCGATCTTGTGGGGGCGCTCGCGACGTTCGTGGCACCACCCAAGATCGGAGCAACCCTTGTCACTCGCATCGTGCGTCATGTGCTTGGCAAAGAGCCCGTGCCGCAGTCAGTTCAACGAGAGGCCAAGGTCCAGCCTATCGAAAAAATACTGGCTGCATCTTAGTTTACGGCAGACTTGACTACACAGCGCCCTTTGCAATCGTGATCGCCTCTTCACGGCGTCCCTGCGCAACCATGATCGACGCCTGAACGATGCGCTTCGCAAGCGCTGGAGAGATGAGCGACAACGCGCCGACATATGACACAATGCCAACGCCGACCAGAATGACCATTTCCAGCAAGGCATGAATAAAATCCTGGATCATCTGCATACATACCCAGACTACGACACCCATAATCACCGACGCCAAGAAAGCTGATGAACCAGCAATAACTTGCCGCTTCATCGGAAAACCGATTGAGGATTTGACCGCATAGGCACCAAGCGCCCATGTCACAAGTGTCTGGGCAAACATGGCCAAGGCGACCGCCTCAAGGCCGATGTGGATGGTTGCACCAACAGCCAACACGGTCAGAACCAGCCCCACCAGCGAGATTTTGAACGTCCAGTCAACTCGTCCAACCCCGTTCAGGACGCCTGAATTAAAAGCGGTCGTTGGTGTGCGAAGTCCCATGAGCAGGAAAATCTGTATGGTCGGAACGGCTGGCACCCACTGATCACCGAACACGACGGGGATAGCAACAGGCGCCAAAACACAGGCCCCGATAAAGGTTGGATAAGCAATCAAAGCCGCGAGTTTCATGGCGCCTTCGATCGCGCGATAGAGCGTGGGAAGGTCATGCTGTGTTTGTGCGGCAACCGGCAGCGAAACAGCCGCAAAAGGCGTAACGAATGCAGCCTTCGCTTGATCAAGCAGTCGCACCGCCATGTTGAACATGCCAAGTGCGGCCGGGCCGAGGATAGCGCCTACCAGGCCTCGCGAAACTGTTCCGTCGGCGGCTACGACCACCTTGGTTGCCATGTTGAAAGAGTTGAAACGCGAGAGTTCCCTCGTTTCGGCCCAACTTGACTTGAAGGAAGGCCTCCATTTGGCCATCGCAGTAAATGCTATGAGTCGGACCACGCGACGGGCGAGTTCCATGTAGATTAGTGCCCAAGCGCTCTGAAGCGTGAATGCCAAGATAATGCCCACGACTGCTGCAACAATCGTACCCATAACGTCAACAAGCGTAATTTCGCTATATCTCAGATCACGCTGCAGGAGCGCTGCCGGAACGGACGTTAGTGCCCCGATGAACAAAGATATGGAGAATAACCGTATCATTGGGACAAGTTCAGCGTGATCGAACGCATGCGCGATCAATGGTGCCGCGAAATTAATTCCCAACCAGAACAACGCCGCCAGCGCAAGCGACTGCATGAATACCGAACTGATATGGCCCGCCTGAAGATCGCGGCGCTGTATCAAGGCATCATTCAGGCTACCCGACGCGAAAATCTCTGGAATAGAGAAAATGACCAATGTCATACCAAAAATGCCGAAATCCATCGGCGACAACAGGCGCGCGATGAATACTAGCGAAAGCATGCTGCCTGCCATGCCAAACCAGTTGCCAAGCGCATTCAGAGCAACCGCTTTGCCGGCGCGTCGAAGCAGACTCTGTGTCATTTGGAGCGATCGACTTTCTGAAACAGCCTCATCGAAGCAACTGTTTCGGGCTGGTAGCGCTTTGAAAACATGGACGATGCTTTGCCAAGCTTGTTCATTAGCAGGAAATATCTAACAGAATTCCAACGGTTTTCACTAAATAGTGCTGAGCGAACGCGCCATCTCAGGCCACGAGCAAGCGAGGCGACAATTTGCGAGCCTATCTCGGAAGACATGGCCAACTTGCAGAGTTCGTCCACCAGTTTGGGGGCTTTCAGGACCTCGTCACAGCCATATTTAGATGCGAGAGCCCGCCTCAATGCCGTAATTTCGGAGTGGGTAAGAGGTTCGCCACTGGTGGCTGCCGCTTCTCTCAGATCATCCATGGCATGCGACCAGAGCTTTTTGCGTGCCATCACCGCACTCCGCCTGATCAGCGCATGGCGTTTGGATGCCGGGTTATGGACTTTCTTGCCTTTGCCAAGGTATTCGCTGAGCTTGAGCTGCGGGTGAATGCTACGAAAAATGATCTTGTCAAATTGCGCCCAAGACGATGACATCGCCGCAAAATTTACCTGATTTTCCTCAGTTCCCCTGACACCATCGTGAATGCGCTGCCGGAATATGTAATCCTCGGTGGACACGGGCGTCGCGACCTGCGCAAGACGGATCAGCATGTCATAGTCCTGTGAGCGCACGAGATTCTCATCGAACGGTCCGGCCATGTCGTAGAGTTCTTTGCGAACAATCATGCCTGGTTGATGTGCAAACATATCTTCGAGTGTCGCGGCCAAGAACTCGTCGGATTCACAATCGCGCCAGTATCCGTCTCCAAGTATGCGCACGACACCCATAGTATCGACCATGAAGCGCTCATGACGTCCATAAGCCATATTGGCGTGAGGCGCGTTCACAAGGACCTTCATCAAGGTCGCGAGTCCATTAGGAAGCGCCAAATCGTCGTCGTCAAAAATCCAGACCAATCCCTCCGAGACTAATTCCAGCGCCATATTTAACGCGGCGGCTTTACCGCCGTTGGGCTTCGAGATGACGTCTACACGTCCTTCGTAAGCTTTGAGTACCTCAAGTGTATCGTCGGTGGATCCATCGTTAATGACGATGATCTTATGAATAGGCCAAGTTTGAGCCAGGAGGGACTCGATGCTCTCTACCAGAAAACCCGACCTGTTGAAGGTCGGAATAAGGACCGTAACATTGTTACTCGTCATATTTTGTTCCGACATTACTTCAGATGCTCGTTTCTGACCCCAAATTGGCACGCCAAGTCATGGCACCGAACTTGCTCTCCCACCTGTAGCAAATTGTGCGCCAACCCATCATGCTAACAGCAGTTCACGAGTTTCGGTTCCGCGAAAATGGAGGCTCAGCGAATGAAAATCGCTTTTTTTGTCAATGCTTTCCCGATGATGTCGGAAGCGTTCATCGCCAACAGCGCCGCAGCTTTGATTGATCAGGGACATAGCGTGGACATTTACGGGATCGGAAATGTCGAACCAACTGGTCTTTCGGTTAAAGCGCTTGTGGGCCATGGGTTGGACAAACACACTGTGAATATGAGGTGGCCGAATTCCGGAACGGCAAGATTTGCCGGTCTGCCGGCCGCTCTGGGCACGATCGCACGGAAAAACGGAATTGTGTCGCTGGCGCGGCTTCGCCCAGACATCTATCGCCGCTCAATGGGCGATCTGTCGGCGTTTTACCAAGCGAGTGGTTTTGAGGGGGGCGGCGAGTATGACATTCTTCACTGCCAGTTTGCGACACTCGCCGAGAGTGTCATCAAACACCGCAACGCCGGTTTCTTGAGCGGCAATATTGTCGTCAATTTCAGGGGATATGACATTACTGAAACCGTCGAAGCGGTCGGCCCCCATGTCTTCGATCATGTATGGCCAGAAGCAGGCAGCTATATTGCAAATTGCGACTATTTCCGTCGAAAAGCGATCGCGCTCGGCTGCCCGGAGGACCGCATTGGCGTTATAGGCTCGGGCATACGGCTGGAGAACTTTCCCTTTTCGTCCCCTCGCCTGACCAAAGGTGAACGACTCAAATTCCTGATGGTCGGCCGGCTGATTGAACGGAAAGGCTTTCACATCGCGATGCGAGCGATTGCGCAATTCCAGAAGCAGTCTTCACAACGGGTCAAAGTGGATATCGTCGGCAATGGACCGATGCGAGAAGACCTAACAAGCTTGGCTTCCAGCCTAGGTATCGCCAATGCCGTGAATTTCCATGGCGCTCGCGATCACGCGGAAATTGCGAGTCTGATAGGTAAGACCGACATCTTTCTGGCGCCTTCCATGACCAGCGCAATTGGTGGACAGGATGCTCCAGTCAATACGCTTAAAGAGGCCATGGCCATTGGCCGACCCGTAATCGGCACGCATCATGGCGGTATCCCTGAACTCGTCATCGAAGGCGAAACGGGCGCCTTGGCCAAGGAAGGCGACGTCGCCAGTCTCTGCGAAGCCATTGAACGGCTCGTATTGAATCGCGCGGACTGGCCCGCACTGACACATCGCGCACGCAAAAAGGTCGAGTCGATGTACGCTCTCGATACCTGTACCGATCAATTGATCCGCCATTATGAGAAAAATCTCCATTGGGCCTCCTCGCGCCCACTCCCGCAAATCGTGACAAGTTGAAAGTCTAATCCCATGACGAATTTAAAGAACAACCAGGCCGATGTGACGGTAGTGGTAACAGCGCGTGACCGATTCAGTCTCGCCGTCAGGTCGCTTGAAAACCTGGTAGCTGTCACGCGGCATCCCTACAAACTCATCTATATTGATGCGGGAAGCCCGCCCTCCGTTGCGAAGAACCTAAAGCAAATTTGCGAGAAAAATGCCTTTGAGTATGTGCGCTTTGACCACTTCCTCAGCCCCTGCCAATCCCGCAATCGTGGGCATCACATGTCCAACACAAAGTATGTGGCGTATATTGAAAATGATGTCATGGCGTCGGAAGGCTGGCTCGAAGCACTGATCAAGTGCGGCGAGGAAACCGGCGCTGAGGTCGTCCAGCCTCTGATATGCCAAGGCCTGCCGCTGCACACGGAAATTCACCAGGCTGGCGGAAACTTCACTGAAGATATGGACGCCTTCTTCAACGGCCCCTCACAATCGCGCCGTCTTACGGACAAGCACCTCAATCACCAAGGCAAGCGTGTCGACGAGGTAGAACTGGAACGTACAGAAACCCAAGTCTGCGAAGTCCACTGCATTTTGGTCAAGCGGGACACATTCGAGCGGTTCGGCGATTTCGACGAGAACATGCCTTGCTCCAAGGACCATATCGATTTCAGCATCACAATCTGGGCCAATGGCGGAAGGATCATGATGGAACCGTCTTCAGTGGTCACATTCTGCCATCCGGATCGCCACAATCCCGTCGAGGTGATGGACCGCCCCATCTTCATTTTGCGCTGGTCGCCCAATTGGCAGCGCAAAAGCCTCAACCACTTCCGCAAGAAGTGGGGTCTGGAATCCGACCCTTATTTCGAGAAATACCAAAAACTGACCAAATGGCGTTATCATGATGGCGTCGTTCGACCCATGATCCGCAAGCTACCAATGATCGGTCACAGCTACAAAGTTCAGGCAATTGCCTCCAAAGCCATGCTGCCTATCATCAGTGCGGTAGGAACCCATCTAGGAAACAGGCAAGCCTCGCAAACGGCCACCTGGAACAGTCGAGAATTCCCCACTTCCCACTGAAGTCCTAACCTTGCAAATTCGGTCTGTGGGGCGTCCCATACAGGTCGGATTTTCAAGCGTTGCCTGTATCCGCGAACTTTTTCTCTTGCGTCAAGACATTGCACAGAACTTGGTTTGACACTTGCATACCGCTGGGCCATCAAGCTCTCGGGGACCGCAAATGCCTATTTCGGATACAGTCAAATTAATCGGTGATGTAACCATTCATCATCCGGCGCTCGTCAACCTATACGGATGTCAGGTCGGCGACGGCAGCCGTATTGGCGCCTTTGTCGAGATACAGAAGGGTGCGACGGTTGGTGAGAAGTGCAAGATTTCATCTCACACTTTCATCTGCGAAGGCGTGACAATTGACGATGAAGTGTTCGTGGGACACGGCGTCATGTTTACCAATGACCGCTTCCCACGCGCAACAAACCCTGATGGTTCAGCCCAATCTGATGAAGATTGGACGCTTGAATTCACACAAGTTAAACGCCGGGCCTCTATAGGGTCCAATGCAACGATCATGTGTGGCATCACGATCGGTGAAGGGGCGCTCATTGCCGCAGGTGCAGTCGTGACCAAAAACGTCCCGGATCACGCTATTGTAGCTGGAGTGCCAGCAAAGGTAGTGGGTGATGTCGGCAACAGCTAAGAACACCACCGGCAAAACCGTCCGCGGCCCTGCCACTAAACCACATAAAGGGCCCAGAATGAGCGCCGGAACTGAAGAAACGAAATTGATCAATATTGGCGTGGTTGGATACGGCTATTGGGGTCCGAACCTCGTCCGTAACTTTTCCGAGCTGCAGCAGGCGCGCGTTCATACAGTCGCAGACCTGAATCCAAAGGTTCTTGAGATCGTTGCACGTCGCTTCCCTGCAACCAAAACGACAACTGATTTCCAGGAAATGATCCGCGATCCGGAGATTGATGCCGTTGCCATTGCAACGCCCGTGAACACCCACTTCTCACTTGCCATGGCCGCCCTAAAGGCCGGCAAACACGTGTGGCTTGAGAAGCCGATGGCTGAAACATCGCTGCAGGCCCGCGCACTGGTCGAAGAGGCGGAAAAGCGCGGTCTGATCCTCCATGTCGATCACACATTCATCTACACCGGCACGGTACGGAAGATGAAAGAGCTTATCGACGCGGGCGACCTCGGGAAAATTCTCTACTACGATTCAATTAGGGTGAACCTCGGCCTTTTCCAGCGCGATGTGAATGTGATTTCAGACCTTGGTGTCCACGATTTCTCGATCCTCGATTACCTCTTCGATGAGCATCCGGTTGCCGTGTCCGCAGCAGGCATCAATCACTTCCCGGGCACCCCGGAAAATCTCGCTTACATAACATTGTTCTACGAAAGCGGCCTGATCGCTCACGCCAACGTGTCATGGCTCGCCCCTGTAAAGGTGCGCCAGATCCTGATTGGCGGCGCCAACAAAATGATCACCTATGATGATCTCGAGCCGTCCGAAAAACTGAAGATCTACGACAAGGGTGTCAGCTTCACGGATGACCCGAAGCAGATCCACGAAATGCGTGTGGGCTATCGGACGGGCGACATGTGGGCCCCAAAGGTCGATGGCGCTGAAGCGCTTCGCGTTGAAGGCGAGCATTTCGTTGATTGCATTGTCAACGGCACCAAGCCAATCACCGACGGCCATTTGGGCCTTCGGGTCGTCGAAGTTATCGAAGCCGCAACCAGCTCCATGCGGGGCCGCGGTGAAACAGTTCACCTCCCACGCCAAGGAAAGTCCGTATGATCCCGTTTGTTGACCTGAAGGCCCAGTATCACTCGATCAAGCCTGAAATCGATGCGGCCATCCAGGGTGTGCTTGAAAGCTGCGCCTTCACACTGGGGCCAGATGTGGTTGAGCTGGAAAAAGAATACGCGGCCTATTGCAATAACGCATTCGCTGCGGGCGTGAACAACGGCACTAGCGCCCTCCACCTCGCCCTGCTCGCCGCAGGTGTAGGTCCGGGCGATGAGGTCATCACCGTTCCGCACACTTTCGTGGCCTCAGCCGCAGCCATTTATTATACAGGCGCCACAATCAAGCTTTGCGACATTGATCCCGTCACTTACACGATGGACCCTGTCGCTCTTGAAGCCGCCATTACACCACGCACGAAGGCAATCATCCCAGTCCACCTCTACGGCCAAATGGCCGACATGGACCCGATCATGGCCCTCGCAAAGAAGCATGGCCTCATTGTTCTCGAAGATGCTGCGCAGGCGCATGGCGCTGAATACAAGAGTAAGCGCGCCGGTTCGATCGGTGACCTCGCAGGCTTTTCATTTTATCCCGGCAAGAACCTGGGTGCAGCTGGCGAAGGCGGCATGGTGGTTACCGGCAACGCCGAGTTCAACCGCAAAGTCCGCATGCTGCGCGATTGGGGGGCCGAGAAAAAATATCATCATGAGCTCAAAGGCTTCAACATGCGCCTCGAAGGCATCCAGGGCGCCGTCCTCCGTGTCAAGATGAAATATATTGAAAAGTGGACCGAAATGCGACGGGATGCGGCCAGCCGCTACGATGAAATGTTCGCTGGCAGCGGTATCGAAACACCTGTTCAGTTAGACAACCGTCGGCACGTCTATCATCTTTACGTCATTCGGACAGCGGAGCGCGCCCGTTGGATCGAAGGGCTGAATGGCAAGGGAATACAGACCGGCATCCACTACCCCTACCCTGTCCATTTGCTGCCAGCTTATTCGGACCTTGGTTACAAGCAGGGCCAATTCCCGCATTCAGAGAAGGCCGCCAACGAAGTGCTTTCCTTGCCGATGTATCCGGAGCTTACGAGCGACATGCAGGCTGAAGTCGTTGAAGCCGTAAAGGCGCTGTAGAGGCCAGAAATCCTTGGTGACAATACCATCGTCGCCTCACCATCACCCAAAAGCGTAGACTAAGACAAAGGCGACAATAATGAACCTCGACGGCGCGAACATACTGGTCACCGGAGGATGTGGTCTCATCGGCTCCACGACGATCGATCAGATTCTGGCGACGAGCAGCCCGAAGAAGATTGTCATTTTTGACAATCTCGTTCGCGGCTCCATGCGCAATGTTAATGAGATCATGAAGGATCCACGCGTCGAACTGGTCAAAGGTGATATTCGCGACGTTAAAGCTGTCATGGATGTGAGCGCCGGTATGGATGCCGTCATACACATGGCCGCGATCCGCATTACTGCCTGCGCCGCCGAGCCGCGCGAGGCTATGGAAGTCATGTGCGACGGCACATACAATGTGATTGAAGCCGCGCAAAAATCCGGCGCCCAGAAAGTACTCGCCGCTTCATCAGCCTCAATTTATGGAATGGCGGATACATTTCCGACAAATGAGGAACATCACCCGTACAACAATCGTACATGGTATGGCGCATCAAAAATTATGCTTGAGGGCCTGCTTCGCTCGTTCAATGACATGTACGGCCTCAACTATGTCTCGACGCGCTATTTCAACGTCTATGGCCCGCGCATGGACATCCACGGCAAGTACACCGAAGTGCTTGTTCGCTGGATGCAGCGCATTGAGGATGGCGTCCCGCCCCTCATCCTCGGCGATGGCAAGACATCAATGGATTTCATCAATATCGAAGACTTGGCACGTGCCAACGTGCTTGCGCTGAAGTCGGACGTTTCCGACGAAGTCTTCAACATAGCTTCCGGCGTTGAGACAAATTTGAACGAGCTTGCCGCAGCATTGATGAAGGTCATGGGAGCCGATCCGGCAATGGTTCCTGAATATGGCCCCGAGCGTTCCGTGAACCCAGTTGCTCGGCGGCTGGCCGACACATCCAAGGCTGAGAAGCTTTTGGGATTCAAGGCAGAAATAGATCTGGAAGAAGGCCTTGAGCGCCTCGTCAACTGGTGGCGCGCCAACAAGGACATGTTCGAATGATACCGATCATCAGACCAGTCATGGACCAGGCAGAGGCCGACGCCGCGTCGCGGGTCATCCTCTCCGGCTGGATTACGCAAGGGCCTGAAGTCGCGGCTTTTGAGAAGGAATTCGCCGCCTATATGGGCGCTGAGCACGCCGTTGCTGTATCGAACTGCACAACCGGTCTTCATCTCGCGCTTCTGGCTGCGGGCGTGGTCTCTGGAGATGAGGTCATAACGGTCAGTCACTCCTACATCGCCACAGCAAATGTGGTGCGTTACTGCGGCGCCGAGCCAGTCTTTGTTGATGTTGATCCAACAACGTTCAACATGGATCCGGGACTGATTGAGGCGGCCATAACAAGCCGGACCCGCGCAATACTGCTGGTGCACCAGATGGGCATGCCAGCTGATCTCGCTGCTATTGTAACGATTGCGCGCAAGCACGGTTTGAAAGTCATCGAAGACGCAGCCTGCGCTGCCGGCTCAGAGATAGAGTGGCAAGGGCAATGGGAGAAGATCGGCCGGGTCCGTGGCGATGCAGCAGTCTTCTCATTCCATCCCCGCAAGATCATGTCCACCGGCGATGGCGGCATGATCACAACCCCTCACGATGACTGGGCGACCAAGTTTAGACTGCTCCGGCAGCACGGCATGAGCGTGCCTGATACCGTACGGCATAAAGCGAATACGGTTATCTTCGAAACCCACCCGGTTATGGGTTACAATTATCGAATGACCGATATCCAGGCCGCTGTCGGGCGAGAGCAGTTAAAGCGGCTGCCCGGAATTACTGCGCGCCGCCGGGAAATTGCGCAAGAGTACAAAACACAGCTGGCCTCAGCCCAATGGATCGGATTGCCCGAAGAGCCGGCATGGGCCCGCTCCAATTGGCAGAGCTTTTCGATAGAAATACCAGCTGCCTGCGACCAACGAGATGTCATGCAGAAACTGCTCGATGCGGGTGTATCCTCTCGCCGGGGCATCATGTGCTCCCACCGAGAGGACGTTTACAATACCACCCCACTGAACGCGCCCCTTCCCCACTCAGAGTTTGCTCAGGACAATCGGATCATACTGCCTCTTTATCCTCAAATGACAGATGAAGACATCCAGACTGTCGTTGACGAATTGAAAAAGGCTACGTCATGACCTCACAAGAGATCACCGATAGCGAAACCAAACTGCCATCCCGCACGAGCGACCGGATGACGATGCTCCGCCCGGACCGCGGTCTTTTCGATCTGGAACTTGACCAGATCTGGCGCTTCCGTGGTTTGCTGGCGACCCTTGTGCATCGCGATGTCATGGTCATGTACCGGCAGGCTGCTTTGGGAGCAACCTGGGCCATCATTCAACCGATCTTCGCTGTCGCGATCTTTACGATCGTTTTCAGCCGCATTGCGAAGCTTCCCGTACCTGGTGATACGCCATATCCGATATTTGCTTTCGCGGCTGTGCTGCCCTGGACATACTTTGCGGAAGCCGTAAGGCGCGGATCCACGGGGCTAGTGAACGAATCCAATCTCGTTAGAAAAGTATATTTTCCACGGATGATCATTCCGCTCTCGGGCGTTTTGGCCCCTCTGCTGGATTTCACGATCGCCTTCTTCGTCCTGATTGCAATGATGCTCCTCATGGGGGTCACACCAACATGGCGACTGGCTGCTGCATTTCCGCTCGTACTTGTAGCGGGCTCGATGGCCCTCGCGGTGAGCCTCTGGCTCGCGCCAATCAACGTGCGATATCGAGACATCAAATATACGATGACCTTCATGCTGCAGATCTGGATGTACGCGTCACCCGTTGTCTACTCGAGCACGATGGTTCCTGAAAAATGGAAATGGGTTTACGCGCTGAATCCCATGGTTGGAGTGATTGAAGGCTTCCGCTGGGCCGTAACAGGTCAAGGTGAGCCAGATATGATGGCGCTCGGCATAGGCGCATCACTCATCATTCTTTTGCTGTTCGGAGGTCTGCTTTTCTTCAAGCGCCTTGAGCGAAATTTTGCGGATCTGATTTGATGACTGAACTTGCGATCAAAGCCGACGGCCTCGGTAAAAAGTACAAGATCGGCGCATCCGTTGCCCAGCACGACTCTATAAGGGACATGCTTCAATCGGTCGGCAAGAAACTGCTTAAACCTAACAAGCAGAAAGAAGCCGGCGAGTTCTGGGCTTTGCGCAATGCATCCTTTGAAATCAATCGGGGTGAGAATGTCGGGATCATAGGCCTGAATGGCGCGGGCAAATCCACGCTGCTGAAGATACTCTCTCAAATTGTCACCCCGACTGAAGGCCACGCAACAATTCAGGGACGCTTAGGCGCACTCCTTGAAGTTGGTACTGGCTTCCACCAAGAGCTTACAGGCCGCGAGAACGTTTTTCTCTATGGATCCATTCTCGGCATGAGCCGCGAGGAAGTGGAACAGAAGTTCGACCGGATTGTCGACTTTTCAGAGATTGCGGACTTCATCGACACACCCGTCAAACGATATTCTTCAGGCATGTATGTGCGGCTGGCATTCGCCGTTGCTGCGCACCTTGATCCCGACATCCTGCTCCTGGATGAAGTGCTCGCCGTCGGCGACTTCAGTTTTCAGAAAAAATGCATGGACTTCGCCAAATCCCTGGAGAAGCAAGGTTCGACGATCCTTTTTGTCTCCCATAATATGTTCTCCATCAAAACCATGTGCCCGCGCGTAATCTATTTGAAGAAGGGCGAAGTAGTATTCGATGGCCCGACCGATGAGGGGCTGCGCATTTACGAAGCAGACAGTCGCCTTGCCCAAAGCCCTTGGTTTCAGTCGGAAGGCGGACAAGCACCAGCCATCACATTCACTGATATCCAGTTGCTCGATAGAAGCGGCACCGAAAAAACTGTTTTCGAATTCGGAGAACAGATGACTGTGCGCATTCGCTATCAGACATCACGCCCAGTACAAAAACCCGATATCCGCATCGGAATAAATCGTGCCGATGAGATCCACTGCTGTTCGTTCAGTACGTCATCGGATGAAATTGATCTGCCACTGATTGATGGGGAAGGCGAAATCGAAATGGTAACGCCCGCCCTTGAACTCGTATCCGATCAGTATACAACGACAATCGCCGTGCGAGAGAATGACCACCAAATCTGCTCGCAACTTGGCGCAACATTTCATATCCGCCACCCGGTATATCAATCCAACGCATTTGGCGTCTTCCATCAAAGTGGCAAATGGCGGTTGAATGGAATGAAAAACGGATTGCCGCAGACGACTGTTGCCAAGGCCAAATAGGACCATGGCTGATGTTGATGTCATCATCCCATGCTACAATTACGCCCACTATCTTGAGGGCTGCGTAGCTTCCATTCTCAGTCAGCGCGATGTGGATGTCAGAATTCTGATTGTTGATGACTGCTCACCGGATAACACAGAGGAAGTGGGTCGACGTCTCGCATCAGAAGATGCGCGAGTTCACTATTCGAAAAACCCGCAAAACCTGCGACTGATTGGAACGGCCAATCGGGGCATCCTTGATTGGGCGCAATCTCGATACACCCTACTCATCTCAGCAGACGATGCCCTCACGCCTGGTGCGCTGGCCCGCGCAGTTGAAGTTCTCGACAGCAATCCAAGAGCTGGGATGCTCTATGGAATGGCCGTCATGATGGGTAGCGACGGGCCTCCGCCTCCAGTGTCAGACAATCACTCCCCAGATCATGTCATCCTAGATGGGCCTGACTATATAAAATATGTGTGTGAGCAAGGAAATGCCGTCCCCTCCCCTTGCGCCATCGTCCGCACTGAACTTCAACAAAGACTTGGTGGATACGATCCGGCACTTCCGCATACGTCTGACATGGAAATGTGGCTGCGGTTTGCCAGCCAGTCCGCCGTGGCCGTTGTGAACGCCCCCCAAGGCTATTATCGCTGGCACTCAAGCAATATGAGCCAGGCTTTCATTGGCCAGGACCTGAGCGATCGGAAAGAGCAAATCGATACATTACGCAAGCTACGGTCACATGCTGGAGAAACCATTCAAGGCCTACGGACGTGGGTCAAAGATGCTGAAGTAAGGCTAGTACGCGAAGCTCTTTTAATCGCCAGTCAACGAGGTAAAGAGCCTAACAGTTCAGTATCTCGGCAAGCCTTGAGATTTGCGCTCAAGTTTGATCGCTTATGTTTTCTGCGACCGTATAATTGGAAGCCAATCAGCAAGATCCTGCTTCACGCCATTAAAGGTGGCAGCAGCCGCGCAAATGCAGATGCCGAAACCAATGCGGCGCAGGTCGTCGAGGCTGCATCTCAACAATGGTTTAGTCCCGGACAGAAAATCGGCTGGTGGCCGGGAGATTAGGCCTGACGCATGCGCGGCCTCAGTATGTCCGCGAGAGCCGCCCCAATAGCCGGTCCCACAAATAGGCCGTGCCCCCACGCGTCTCCCAAGCAAGCGAACGCCACGAGAAGCGCCACCGCAGCGAGATGATTCCGCGCGCAAAGAACCATGGCTTGCCGCGCAGCAATAACTTCATGTGATAGGCCCCGCGCGCGTAGTCATAACCTCTGCAAAGGGCCGCTACGTCGACCTCCTTGCGGCCATGGTGATGCCTGACAACGATATCTGGCCGATAAGCGCCGCTCCACCCCGCCATAACCACCCTTGCTGCCGCATCGACATCTTCTACCGGGTAGCGAGTGCCCGCACCCATGTTGCTATCGAAGCCACCGATTTTTTCCAACGCGGTGCGCCGGAAGGCGAGGTTTGCTCCCATAAGTATATACGGGGAAACATATGCCCCTGCAGGAACATCTCGCGCTTCTTCCAGCAAGTTCACTGAGATCGGATAATCGTCCGGGTCATGCAATACAACCTTTCCGGTCACAAACCCCAAACCTGGATCCTGAAAGGCTTTGTCGATTTGCAAAAGCCAATCTTCGTTGGGATAACAATCATCGTCAGTAAAGACGATAATCTCACCGCTAGCAGCCCTTATGCCGGCGTTGCGGGCTCGGCCAAGCCCGGGCACCATTTCCTGGATGCTCTTTACCGGCGCAGGCATGGAATTTTTTTGTGCTTCGATAACGTCTGCCGTATCGTCTGTCGAACCATTATCGACGAGCACAATTTCCCACGCGCTATCCAAATGGAGATTGCGGATCACCTCAAGGCAGCGAACCAATTGAGCAGATCGGTTGCGTGTACAAATGACAAGTGACAACCTTGGTGCAGAAACTCGCCCTGCCCCCATCTGCCGATTCGGTTCATTTGAAATATTCGAACCGCTCACTGACTGCTCCCAGTGTTATGGTCACGCGAGACAGAACGTTTTTTTTGCATCAGCCGACCAGGACGTTTCCGCATCCACCGGACTCGCAAGCGCAACCGGTCCATAATACTAAACCCCTGCTTTCCAGAAACGTCCCTTAGGAAGTCGGTGCGCTTCAAACTGTCCCAATAAACCCATGACCATGGATGGTACCCATCCTTGACCCAAGGCTTTTCAGGTCCGGTGAAGTGAACGATATCCGGATAAGCGCCTCCAAGCCGGCGATGCTCGGGCTGCTCGGCCACCGCCCAGTCTTGAAGATGCGAAGCTTGGACATTCCAGGAGACCGGGAGCGGCTGCCACGACTGCCAGAATGTCCAGTTCAGAGCATCCTGATCATTATACGGCAGGTTCGCATCATGCTCGGCCGCGAAGTGCATGGCTTTGGTGAAGAGCTCCCCCTCCCGCACCTTAGCCAAATCAATAAGCAGGATTCCAGCGTTGAAATACTCACCCTCAGGCAGATCCCATGCTTGATGAAACGTTTTTCCCTCAAAGTGCTCTGTATTCAGATATCCATCTGCCACGGCGCCTAGAGCACAGCCCTTCAAATCCAACGACCATAAGTCGCGAAGGTCGCCCAATACAGTTATGTCGGCATCGAGATAGATAAGCCTTTCGCAATCGGCAGGCGCCAGATGCTCCAGCCCAAGGCGATAGAGGGTTGCGCGCGTCAGATGACGACGTGATTCAAATGCCGGAACATCTTCATCTCCAACTTCACGCCAGATAAAAGAGCTGCCCGGTGCACTCTTTTCAATACGCTCCTGAACGTCCCTGGAGACATTTTCATAGAGAATGATAAAGCGGAACGGAGCATTGTCTGCATGTCGTGAAACAGCCGCAATAACAGCAGCGGCATGCGGCCCGTACGCACCATCAAACCCCATTGTCACATCAATCCGGTCGGTCACTGCAGGCGTCATTTCTCGAACTTTAACCATCAGCATCTCTCAAGATGCCCTTACAAACGAACTAGCGCGTGGGTGCAGGTGGCATGAACACAAGCCATCTCAGCCAAAGACGAATTCGCTCTTTCACGCCAACACCCTGCGCCTGCTCAACTTCCTTCAGGAACGGCGTCCGAGTCACATTCTTCCAATAAAGCCATGCCCAGGGGTGATAAGCGCCCTTTATCCACGGCTTTTCAGGACCTGTATAATGCACAATGGAGGGCGCTCTACCGCGAAGCCTTTGCTCAAGCGGGATCTCTTTCTCAAGGGAAAGGATAACCATGTGGCGCATCACGTTCCACGAAACGTCGAGCAGTGTCCATCGCATCCAGATAGACCAGTTAAGCGCATCCTGATCGTTGAACGGTAGATCCCTGTCGTGCTTCGCGACAAAAGCGGCAGCCTTCGAAAACAGTTTTTCTTCTCTTACCTTGTCCAAATCAATGACAAGTATGCCTGCATTAAAATATTTTGGAGGCTTGTCGTTTTCCAGTCCCCATTTTTTTGCAAACGCGACGGGGTCTACATAGCAATCCGTTACAGCGCCAATTGGATTGGGCGCGATGTCGACAGCCCACAGCTTTCGAAGGTCATCAACTACAATAATATCGGAATCGAGGAAGAGCACCCGATGACAATCGGCAGGAGCCAGAGATTCAAGCCCAAGGCGGAACAGAGTGGCGCGTGAGAAGTGCTCCCTGTCAGCAAACGGCGGCAAGTCGGCATCGCTTACCTCACGCCAGACAAACTCACATTGGGGAGCAACAGCTTCGCACTTATCTTTTGCCACCTCACTCACATCTGCATACAGAAGTATGAACCTGAACTTAGCGCCGGGGGCTGCCCGAACAATAGAAGATATAACTGTGGCGGCATGGGCCGCATAACGCCCATCAAACCCCATCGCCACGTCGACGACATCAGTTGCGTCGAATGTCATATCATACACCAGAATTGTCCTGCTTGAGCGCGCTTTGACCGGCCCAAGGCAGGAATGTCAGACGAAAAGCTCTCCGCAACGCGGAGGGCCGAATAACTGAAGATACCAGACGGAAGGGATTGAGCTTGAAGGCACACCAGAAAGCTTTGCGCGCAGACGAAAGGTCAGCATTCTCTGAGCGATCGATCGCAGCATCCGCAAAATAGTAATAGTAGCCCTCGATAGATCTAAAATAGGATTTTGCTACTGCGCCTATGGAAGACCAGCGCGACAGGGTCTCGCGCGCATGCCGAATGAATATCTTGCGTGTGTACTTAGCTCGATTGGCCTGAAGGACGTCAAATGATCCCGCAGGGCGAGCGCGGCACTTGACGGCGACGATCGGAACAAAGCCAACCTCATGATCCCGCACGAACCGCAACTGCCAGTCCCAATCAGAATCGCCAATGAGGGCTTCATCCATCAAACCACATGCCCGCGCGATGTCGCCACGCACCACTGTTCCACCAACCTGAGGGAAATACCCGTTCAGCATCTTGAGATAGATATTGTTGTCATCCGGCCAATCAGTTGGCCATGCCGGCTCGATCGGCTCCAGGCTTTGATTGGTGATGAGAATTTGCCCAAACGCTGCTGCAAAGTGCGGATTGGCATCTAGCAATTCTATCTGTGGTCTGATGTTGTCTAGCGTCCACACATCATCATCATCGAGAAATGCAACAAACTCGCCTGACATTTTTTGCATCGCAACGTTGCGTGCAGCAGGGCAGCCATAGACATCTGTCTTACCATACAAACCGCCAAATTCGGCAACCACCCTTTCGGTCTCAGGTGTCGTGCCATTGTCTCCGACGAGAATCTCGAAAATCAGGTCTGGTCCCTCTATGGCGCGAATACTTGCCAGAGCGTCCCGAAGCGTATCAGGCCGATTTCGTGTACCAACGATGACTGAAACGACACGCGGTGATTGCATTAAACCCACTCTTCCCAACGATCAAACTTGCCCTTCAATAACGCGTTGAAGATGAAGTCACCGTCAAATTTCGTGACAAAAGTGCGCGGGATTGTGTTTTCTGGACGCGTATCTTCGGCTTGCGCAAATATGACCTTATATCCCGCCGCCTTTGCAATCTCGCCAGCCTCAGGCGTCCAGTTTGCGGACTGGCCGAAAGGAATTGCAAACGTATCTGGCTTGATGCCAATACGACGCTCAAACATGTCTCGCGAGCCCGCCAACTCATCTACGATCTGATCGTGGCACATCTGGCCAAAGTCCGAATGTGTCGCGGAATGGCTGCCCATTTCGGCGCCCATGGCGAGGAGTGTCTCAATTTCATCCCAAGTAAGAATGACATTGTCATTCGTCCAATGCCGCCCATCCGACCACTCGGAGACTGGGAATATCGTCCAGGGTAGATTGTACTCTTTCATGATCGGCGCTGCGTTGGTGAGCACGCTACGCAGACCATCATCAAACGTGATCGCAAGATCCTTTGGACCGCCACCCATCTCCACGATCTGGCTCGCCGGAACGAATTTGAAGCCAGCGTCTAAGGCGCGCTCGATTTGGCGACGGAACTGAGCTGGTGTGACGTCATTTACACCCCATTGTGACTGCCCAATGGAATGGTAGCAGAGGATTCGACCGATATATCGACGGCGCGCGCGGCCGAGCGCGGCAATCAGATGCCGCTCACAGCACATACGCGAAGACGCGACAGCCAGCCGGGTCACGCCAGCTGACTTCAACGCTTTTTTCAGAGCCGTTTTCAAGAAAGGGTTCCCACTGCTATTTGCCCCGCATCCCCATGAGGGCCTGATATTATATATGGTGGGTGAGTAGCAACTTACATGCCAAGCGGCTACCGGGTAAATCAACCTAGATTATCTAAATTACATGCCATCTGACGCCGCGTTACACCTTTATGCAGGACCAAAACCCACCCCAAACGGGCATAATTATGGACAATCCAGTTCTTTATCCACCAACACGATAACACCACCGGTTGAATTTCAGCTTGTCTTTGACCGTCTAAACTCATCTACCTCGTCCGGCGTACCCAGGCAGTGAACCGCGGAGGCTGGAACGTCAGAAATATAGATGCGAAGACCGTCCGCTATCATTGAGCGATACATTGGCGCGATATATTTTTCTCCAGCTTCTTCTCCATGTGCCGAAAAGTGCGTTTCATAATATTGCGAGAACATCGTTGTGCTCTTGAACCAGTAGAGGCCGATTGTTGCATTCTCGCTAATTCGGCGCTTTTCGGCGACATCAGTGGCGCGTCCATCCTCACCGACATCGACAAAGCTCCAATGATCCCCTTCGGCCCGAAAGCACGGAATCCATCCATCTGCCTCGGCAGGAATTGACGCTGGCAGGAGCGCCTCGGGCTGAACAAAGGTATCGATATTGTAGACCAAGAGAGGCGCGCCCGGATTCCAGTGTGGTTTTGCGGCCATGGCGGATGTCGCCTGACCATCTGTCAGGGACGGTAGCTCGACAACCTTCCATTCATTGATACCGAGATGGTTGCACATTCTCTCTATAAAGGGTCCGCTCTCAGTCGCCTGCAACGTGACAAATATTACTCGGCTTTTGTGCGATATGAAGCCTTCGAGCGATTTTAGGGACCACTCAAAGAGGGTCTTTTCGTGCACCTCAATCTCGTATTTCTCGACCTTGTAGCCGGCTTTCTTGAAACGCGAACCAAGCCCAGCCATCGTTATAACAATGTTCAGGTCTTCAACTTGACGTTCACGCAAGGCCTCGGCTTGCTGACGATCTTTCTCAATTATGTCGAGCAATCCTTGATGGTCATGGGTGAGGAACTCGCCCGGCCTGACCGAGCGGTCATCCAGATAAAATCCGTCTGTACCAGGCCAGGGTTTCCCGAACAGGATTTCATCATATGGCACTTGCCAATGATCGAGCCACTTCAACAAAATGGGCGCCGTAAACTTGTTGATCAGCCCCAAATTGCCATCATGCGTACGCATATTTCTTGCAGTATACAGAACGATTTTAAAGCCTTTCGCCTGATACTCCCGCAACGACTCAATGATATCTGAATAAGGAACGAGACTATCGTATGTGTCCCCACTGCCTTTTATCGGACAAAGCGTGCCATCAATGTCGACAATGAGTGAACGCTCGGACTGGCTCATGCCACGCCTCCATTGCTGTCGATTTCAGAGAGGATTGACTCGGCCCGCAGCAGAAAAGCAGCAACCTTATCCGCATGATCAACATGCAGAGGCATCATCGAGAGAAACAAGGACGCCTCCCCCAAACGTAACGCCTTATAAGATATCGACGGCTTCAACTCTGATCGGAATATCTGTTTGAATACAGCATTTTGTGGACCGAACACCTTGAGTTTAACATTTGCAGACGGATCAAGAAAAACGCTGAACTTTTTGTTGTTGATCAGATCATAGTCACCCAAAATCGAATGTGACAGCTTGCAGTAATCATACAGCGGGTGCGTCCAGAGTTCTGCCTCGGTCAGGGCGCCCTTCGGGTCAATCAGTTGGAGCAGCAGATTTGATTTGTCATAGAGAATATTGGAAAGACATGGGTCCCCGTGGCCGATCACAAGCTTGTTGTCGCCTTTGATTGCTGACCAGTTACGCTCCATCAGCTGGAAATACTTGTCGAACACGCATCGCAGGCGGTTCTCGCCAGTCGCCGTTGATACAAACCGCGATACAGACGCACCGACCGGACTATCCACTAGCTCGGCTTGGCGGCGGCGCACTTTGTGTTCAAACAATTCGCGCGCGACCTTTTCAACTTCCTCTGAGCTTGCCTTCTTCTCGGGCCGGTTTTCCAGAAAATACAGAATGCGTTCCAGGAATAGTTTGAAATCGCGCTCTGACCACGCGCTATGAATCCACTGAATCGCTGCATCCGCCATATAGCGACGCGGCATCTTGTATTCGGCTATTCCGTTTTTTTCTTCATAGCCGAAGGCGCCAACAAACCAGTGCTTCATCTCTTCTGGGAGCAAGCGATAATAGTCGTGCTCTGCGCGGATCTTTGCCTTGTCCTCGGACTGCTTGGTGTAAATAATATCGGCTGCGCGCATGCGGTTAAAGCCGCGTGGCGTGGTCGCGCCGGCCATGAAATCCAGAAAATTCGCAGACTCCGAAATGTCTTCAAGCGGCCCCGGCGATGCCAACACTTTCGCGCCGGCTATTGGCTCCCGCAGTGTGTGCAACGGCGCAACTTTGAAAGTCTCCCACGTATCGATAAATTCGGCGACGGATTTGAAATATCGGAAAAGCGGCTCGCGCGGTCGGTCAATTACATTGTCTCTCGCCAGTACGACCCGCTCTATGACTGCATTAAGCGCCGCCGCGTCGGCCGGCGCGCCAGAGGCAGCAAGAACAATCACGCTCTCTGCATCAGAGAGCTGCGGCAGTGCGGTATAGGGCAAACCGAGGACAGTATTTGACGTAACTCTGACAACCCGATGAGCAGCCCATTTCGGCAACAGGCCCACAACACTGTCGTAGAGCGACTGATTGCGAAACCAGATGTCACCATAGCTGCGCTGCCCGACATATCGTGTGATTTGATCAGTAACGGGCGCACGATCATCATAGATGATCAGTGTGTTCTTGTAGTTGTCAGTTTGCATTGGAACGCAACCTTCTTATCGAGAAGAGACTTATGCCTACTATCACCAGCGCGAGGAGGAATATCTGGATAGGCTCCTGGAATTCCCGTATCCGCGCATCCGGCTGTGAAAGGCTTTCAATCAGCCGCGATACAACACCCTCGATATTTGAGCCTCCAAAAACGATGGAGATGGCGAACAGCTCCAGCCCCCAAATGAATATCGCGAGCAGCAGCACTGCCAGCGCGCGTCCCTTCAGAAGCGCCTCGACAATCCTGGCATATTCCTGAAAGCGGCAAACAATCCAGAAGCCGACCAATCCATGCTTGCTGCGGCTGCGCAAGAGCAGATCATCGTAAAAATACGGCAGGATGGTTTTGACGGCAAAGGCACTCGAAACAGCAAAAAATAGAAAGACTATCAGGAGTAATTGTAACAGACGCAGCTGCTCGGGCGGAACCACGAGAAAGCTCAACCAAGCCGTCAGCAGCAGCAAAGCAATCGCATCACTGGCTCGCTCGATCAACCATATGGCGCCCCCCTCCACATGTGACTTTGCCAAGCCGACAAATCCTGCGAGGCGGACGAGCTCAAGTGCCTTGAAAGGCAAAACAGAGTTGGGCCATAGCAGCAGCATGTGCACGCTGATGAGCCGCCGCATCGTCGACCTATCCTGCATGCAAAGAATGGCTATTCGCAGAATGCGCAGCACATTTGCCGCAAGATAGATCGCACTTGCCGCAAGCAGTTGGTGCATTCCAAATCCGGTATCCTGAACGACGCCCTGCATGAGTCCGCTTCCGTTATGCGCCCACTGCCGCATCAGCGGAAGCATACACGACCTCTCCAACGTAGACGTCGAATGGTTTTTCCCTGTGGTCTCGCTTGAAGAAGGCCTTTGGCGCAAATGCGCGGTTGGCAAGAAGGGACAGAACTTTCACAGCCTGTCGGAAAAGACGGACATTCGATGCCTGGTCTTCTTCCCGCCAGGTCATCGGAAAGAATTTCACATTGTCGCCCGCATACAGGCTGTGCATCAGCATCACATAGTTGAATGTCAGATTGTCTGGAAATGTTGAGATCGACTTGAGGTCGATCTTGCTCAGCCGATACATATTCAAGCCAGAGCCCAAATCTTGGACCTTTGCTCCGCAAACAATAGAGAAGAGCAGATTGTAAACGCGATTTCCAAACTCTCGAAATCGGGAATAGCCTTGCAATTGAGACCCGTTTGAAAAGCGACTGCCCAGATAGCAATCGGGCTGGTATGCCTGCCCTGACTCCAGCGCGGGAAGAATATCCCGAATATCGGCCTGATCGTCGCCATGCAGCACGATGAGATAATCAAAACCATTTGCCTTGGCGTAGGTGAAGGCCGCTTTGTGAGAGCCACCCAGGCCGTAATTGCTTTCATTACGCCATACGCGCCATGGAATACCGAGCTCACTTGCCGCGTCGCGCGCGCGTTCGCGCGTCGCATCGGGCGAAATATTGTCCACGACCATGACAAGATCAATCAGTCCGGCGAAACGAACATTCTTTATCTGGTTCAGAACACGCGGAATTTGTGTCTCACATCGGTACGCCGGTATGAATACCATCGTGCGGCGGCGCTCTTTCATATCTGCGTTCAACGCCATCTGTTCAGTACCTAATTTGCGCGCCCAGCTGTGCTTGCGACTGAAAACACGCCTATCAGCAACCTGCTAACCACATAGTTGGTTAACAACGAGAAAGGAGTAACCACCACTTTTGCTAGAAATGGTGCAACAACCAGACCAACAACCACGAAATTATACACTCCAAACAAGCGTGACAGGAATTCGATGGCCAGTGAGAACACTGTGATGGAGGCGATTTGATAGGCGATATAGATGCCTAACTCGCGTCCACGTGGTCGATACAACCCCTTCGTGGAAATGACTGAAAATGCGAAAAACGCGAATGCTGCGCCACAGACTGACGATATATAATTGGAGAAGAAGGGGGTAAGGTGGACGAAACCCACCAGCATACCGAATACCGCAAAGTCTATGAGCCAGCCCAAGCCTGACAGCATCACGAATGTAATGATGTTCTTGATATTCATCAGGTCCGCTTCCGCCGCTAATGAGTTAAAACATGGCCGAAAGGATCATGTCTGACTTGCACTCGCAGACCTCTTGAGGATCGTGAGCAAGACTGGAATTGCCCCTACCAGCAAAATGGGTGCCGCCATGTCGATAGCCGCATAATATTTGTATTGGCCTTCGGGGGCAAAAACGAAAAGAACAGGTACACGCGAAAGAAGCACAGCCCCTGCGAAAACCAGCCCTGTATGTCTCCAGCACACGGCCATCATGAGGAGGCAAAACAGAATTTCCGGCCAGAAAGCCCATTGCAGTCGGAGTAAAAAGCTTTGCGTTGAAGCGAGCATGGATTCTTCCACAGCCCGACGGGCACCCGGCCAAATGCCCTCATAGACAACCGGCCTTGCCCATCTCGCGATTTCATTTTGCGAATAGTCTGAGTTCGCGAATGCCTGTCGCGGGTAAACCTGATCGCCCTCTGTGCGCCCGTAATTCGCGGCTTTGAACACCGCCACTCGGTTCTCTAACCATACGCCTGGATGCGAAAGGACAAGATCAAGGACAGCAGAATTAACGAGATTTACCTCGATCGGTGTGGTTGGGGGATTCAGTTGGCCTTTTTCCTTGGCCTCCCAAAATGCATCTACGCCCGTATCGTCGCCAATATCCCTGATGAGCGCAATTGGGATGACATTCCCTATTGGGTCCACATCAGCGTCAGACAGAGGCTGCTCTGCATGATTGATGATATAGCCAACCGGGTTGAGCCACATTGTGACCCTGTATTCGGCAGCTGAAAAATAGCTCGGCAGAAAAACCACCGTCAGTATGTTGGCTGCCAGAAATATGCCGAGCACTGGCGACAGAATGCGCACGCCGACCGCAAGTCCATCAAGCGCGATGTCACGAACTGTCGCATGCGCCCGAAGCGCCTCGCCGAGCAGCCGCAAACCAATGGCAAAAACGATAACGGCCAGATAAACAAGCCCATCAGATCGCAGCAAATAAGCCAGCATTCCCAGTGAAACCAGACGCAAAAACACGCTCGACTTCCGCCACGCGCGCTCCCTCATGAAAGCAATACATTCGGTCACAAGAAACACGGAAAGAATCGCGAACCAGCTGTCCCGCGTCACAAGGAGAGCCGTGAAGAGAGACGGCACGTTGATCAAAGCAAGCACAATAAGCGCGGATACACCCAAGCGCCCTACCCCACCGCGCATGAGCACCTGACCTGCGTATGCCAAGCCCAGCGCGTAAAGGCTGATCTGGAAAAATGTCAGAGCGCCGAGAAACGGAATATGCTGCAAAATAGACTGCGTGATGATGGCTGTATAAGGCCCTAACCACGCATCTATCGGAAAACGGCGCCCCTGCTCTACCGCAGCGAATGAATCGCTCATGAAAAAGCCGGGCCACGCACACAGGAGCAATGCGAGAAGCGCAGCCCACAACCCGACAAACACGCGCCGACCAACTTGCTCCAGTTTCATGAAATAGATGCAGAAAAATGCGCAAATCGACCAGAAAACCACCCCATATCCAAGTGCGGCGAGTGGAAATCCCAAACCGTGTCGCGCCAATGGATCCATTGACCACCAATCGAAAATGGATATCCAGAGAAGCGAGCAAAGCTCCAGGATTGCGACCGAAACGCCGATCAGAACGAACCTGCGCATGTAACGGGACCGCAATAGCCCGTCCCGCTCAGTCGAGTTTCGTAGTTGATTGAATTTCATGACTTTAAAACCCCAACCCGCTCATGCGCCGACACATGTCTTCAATCGATGGCCCTACCAGACTTCTGCAGCTTTCAATATACCGCCGACTGCCGGAGGAGTCTGATGAAACTGGACCCCACAGCCTACCCAAATGCGTGCAGCACCGGTACATAGCCATGTAAGGGTGTGGAGGAATCTGGCTGATGTCTGAAAGTGCTCACCGGTTCATTGTGCTTGATGGCCTTCGAGGTGCGGCCGCCCTTCTGGTGATATCCGACCACATTCCTTCCGTCATATGGAATATCGCTCCGTCACGTGCGCTAGCCGTAGATTTCTTTTTTGTGCTGAGCGGATTTGTGCTCGCCCACGCATATGGCGACCGGCTGTCATCATCCATGTCTGTCCGCGCATTCATGACCCGCCGCCTTATCCGACTCTATCCGCTCTACATCCTCGGTTCGATCTTGGGCGCGCTGCTTGTAGTGGTCCAGGTGCTGAAAGGATGGATGCAAGTTCCGCCGGGCGAATTCGCTATCGTGAGTTTTTTCGGGATCACCTTCCTGCCCTGCCCCCCGATTTTCGACTGGACAGCCAGCGCGCCCTTTCCGTTCGATGGCCCGGCTTGGTCGCTATTCTTCGAACTCGTCGCAAACCTTTTCCTCGCCGCTTTCGCATTCCTCCGGCGGCCGCGCTCGTTGCTGATTTTCCTCCCCATCGCCGCCTTGGCTCTGCTTTATTTCACCCTGCAATCCGGCACCTTCGACATGGGTTGGAAGTACGAGACATTTCCCGGTGGCGCAGCACGTCTTGCCTATGAGTTTTTTGCCGGCGTGCTAATCTACGATTTCTGGCGCAAGGGCTATCGATGGCACCTGCCTGCAACGGCAGCATTCGCCCTCCTATTCGTCGTCGCAATGGGTTCGGCGCTGACCCTTGGCGGACTCAGAATGGCCTGGGATCTGTCCATGCAGCTTTTCTTCATTCCCCTCATCGTAGCGCTTGCTGCAAATGCTTACGTTTCCGGGGCAATGGCGCGGCTTTGCACGATATTGGGCGATCTCTCCTACGGGATTTACATGCTGCATATCCCGATCCTGATTGCGACGCGCCTGGCAACAAACCACTTGTTCGGGGACGATAATGTATCGGGTCTCGCGATGACACTCATCGTTGCGGTGCTCGCCACTATCGCCGCCGCCGTGGCACATGGCACCTATGATGTCCCGCTCCGCAATCGGCTTGCAACGCACCTGAAAATGCGCTCCGGCCTAGCTGACTAACGGCACAATTCTGAACTTATCTCACAAGATTTGTAGAAGACAAAAGTTGACCCCCTCAGCTGGCATAGCGCTTGCTTAAATCTATGGCGGATCAAGCCAATTATGGCCAATGGCCATAACCATATAGTTGTAATCCCGTTCGCACCAAGTATGAATTGTTTCGGGACAAAGACAGAATTCGAGATAACGGACTCTCATGGAGTCTTGACGTTTATATGCTGATCAGAAGTATCGGCATGTGTTCAGTACAGTTTGGGGACAACCATGGACAATCAAACAGAAAGCTTGATGGCGGGTGGAACGGCAAAAAAAGTCCGCAAAGTGCCAGCAGACAATCGTATGCACGGCCTTGATTTTCTGCGGATCATTTTTGCGCTTCTGATTGTGTTTGGTCACTACCGGGTCGGCGCCGTCGATAATGGCGTTTTTGAAGGTGACCCGGGCCCGAGAGTCTATAATTTTATTCGCTTTGCTGTTGAGATGTTCTTCGTGCTTAGCGGCCTCCTGATCGCCAAGTCGGTCAAGGATCGGTCATATGTAAATTACATGATCGCCCGTATCGTCCGAATAACACCCGCGCTCCTGTTTTGCGCGACGATCACATTTGCTGTCGCGGTCATTCTCGCAGATACGAAATGGGGCGTGAGAGCTGACTGGCAGCACTGGTTGGCCTCTGTCACGGTCCTGCCGCTCTTGATAAATGATACGTGGGGCATCGACTGGCCATACTGGTCACTGACCTATGAATTCCGGTTCTATTTCCTTGCCGGCTTCTACATGATCTTCTTCAAGAGTGAGCGCGCCCTATTGATCGCCACGGCCGTATGGATGGCGGCATCACTTTTCGCGCTGGTAATAGATAACGTCGCTTTGCAAACGCTCACTGTGAGCCGCGCGTCAGGCTGTTTCGCGATGGGGATCATGCTTCACTTCATTACATCCGTGCCCCGTTACCGGATTCAGGCGCTGATCGTGATGATTCCTTCGTTGCTAGTCGCCCAAATGAGCATGATGCGCGAAGCGGGCTTAAGGCATATCAATGGCGACGATTTCATCCTCTACTGGCCTGAAGCCATCGGCGCCACATTGTTCATGGTCATCGTCATTGGCGCCTTTGTTTACGTGCCGATGCCCAAGCGGGCAGACAAAGCACTCCAACTTGGCGGCATGATGACCTATCCGCTCTACCTGCTACACATGTTCGTCGGTTGGGTCATCATCGCCAAATGTGCCGATCATGGAATGCGAATTGACCTCGCGATTTTGACAGCCATGGTCGTCATAGTGCCGGTGGCCGTTGTCATCTCTGCCTGGGGAGAACCATTTGTCGGAAAATATCTCAAGGCAGCGCTGAAATCATCGACGAACGCCATTGAGCCTCACTTGCCAAAGGCGCTGTGGAAATTGCTCTACACGCCTCAGGTCAAGCGCAAGCCCCCAAAGCCGGTCGCCGTGCCTACAGCGGACGCGCAACCGGCGCTTCCGATGCAAGCACTCTCACCGGACGCTTCCCGTTGAACATGTAAGAGGCAATCACTGACTGGCGGATCAGAAGGTCCGCCAGCATTGATACACCCATGGCGGATGCGCAGAGCAATATGAAAATCAAATACGGGTTCGACATATCCTGCATGAACAGGACAAAGGCCATCATGATGACAGGCTGATGGAACAGGTAGATCGTGAAAGATGCATCGACGAAATACTGAATTACCCGTCCATGCCTATGCAATTTTCCGAAGCCTTTATAGATGAAGGCACAGCACAAGACCGAGGCGGCTGGGCCAAGCAATAGCTCCGAGAGATTTGTCAGATACCCCTTCGCCAAATGCCCGGTGATCGCGGCAAGTTCCATCGCCACAAAAGCGCTGAGCAGGATAACGAGTGTTGCCAAGCTGACCTGACCAACTTGCCGAAAAGCATTCAGCGCGTTGCGGTGCCGGAAGAAGACATATCCGATTAAAAACCAGGGCAGGAACCGGATGAACTCTGTCACGATCGTCAGGGCCAGCACCTGCTGGACAATATGCGGATAAGATTCATAACGACGCAGAACGAGTTCGGCGCATATCGCAGTGACTGCGGCAGCGCAGTAGAGGGCGATCAACACAAAGCGTGGCTTGATTGTTCTGCCTTGCAGTAGCCTGTCCATACGCGCCTGAATCGGTTTTACCCATCCAGATCTGTGCAACACAAAAAGCAGAAAACTGAACTCGAGCAGGACGATCAGAAACCAGAGATGCCGTATCCACCGGAAGTCTAATACTGAGAGATATTGTATCGTGTTGGCCAACACGACATTCCAGTCCCAGCCATTTTGTCTCGCCTCGAAGATGGTACTCGCCAACATCTGAAACGGGTTTAGCAAGATCATGCAGGTGATCAGGGGCAAACCTAATCGGACAAGGCGCGTCTTGAACCAAGCAACAGGCGGCTTGCGCGACAATAGCATCGCCGCAAAATATCCCGCGACGATATAGAACCCTTCCATGCGGAACTGATGAACGATTGTAATGAGTGCGTCGAAGACGATTGAATGGGAATCTGACCTTACCGACCACCCTTCATATGAAACTGGGTGTGCCGCGTGGAAGGGAATACCGAGCAACATCAAAGTCGCACGAATGTAATCCCAGGACGATTCACGCTCTTCAGGACGCATGACCACATTCCCACCAGCGGCCCGGCTAAAGCCAAGTCATGGAAATTATCCATCCCACAACGAGATCGCGCAATGCGATTCCCTTCAATCGCGAGTCCGCCTATGGAATGGTGGTCAGCCAAATTCGAATACACAGTGGGCTCACAAAGTCTTTTTTACTGGGAATTTGCTCTACACTCCGTGCACAAATAGCTACCACGGCAATATCTTTCGCACCGCTTTAGCGGTTTCATTTTTGACTTTACTTCGCACTTGGCGATCGGCCTCATTCTTTGCCTCTCGCGATGCGTCAGTCGCGACATCGCCGGCATAATCACCTACACCGCCAAGCACGGAAGGCATGCCGCCCGCCGCCCCCATTGAGACAACTTGATATCCTGCCGGGATCTCAAACAGATCATCAGGCTGATATGTCAGTCTAAGCCCTTTCAGATCATAGCTCACCTGCTGCGCAGACTCATCCGGAGACGTCTGCATCATCCGCATACGCACCAGAATATTATCTGACGTAGTCCACACATCACCGCTCGTGACTCCACCACCAGATACAGTTGAACGCATATAATGATGATCGGTGATGACACCATTTACACTCTCCCTGCCCACAAAGCGCTTCTCCAGCACACGGGTCTCGTCATCGAAACCATCGAGTGGCAATCTGGCCTGGTCGCTGCCATACGGCACTTCCATTGCAACGCCCTGCTCCGGAGAAACGGACCACAGCTTTTGCAGATCGTACCGCCATATCTGGATCACGGTCTGGCCATCAATTCTGGTCTCGGATCTGTTTTTGCCCGGCTTGGAATGCACGTTTTGAACGAGACTGGCCTCCGATGTAACAAGCGTGCGCTGTCCCTCATAGGCGACTGTCGGCCGCCCGAAAACGGAGATCTCCTGCGCCGCGGCAGATGAACTAAGCATCCCGGCAGCGCATGCTGACACAACAAGGCGCCTATAGAATGAGGACATGTCACTGCTCCTTTGGCATTTCCAGCTTCCAGATCGTGAAACGCACCCCATCCAGAGTTTCCGCCACATTAAATGTGGTTAGGCGCGATGACAGCACCCTGCGTGATGAGAAGCGACGAGAAACGCCCCCTTGGGGGCGCCACGAAAACCGCTGAATTTACCGGAGAATTCTGGAGCGGGCGAAGAGATTCGAACTCTCGACCCCAACCTTGGCAAGGTTGTGCTCTACCACTGAGCTACGCCCGCATCCTGAATTAGTATTCGGCAGGAACCCCCGCCGAGAGGCGTGATAAAGCGCATCATGCGGGCCTTTGCAAGCGGTTAGTTGAACCAACACTGCACAATTTGTAGACTTCTCTCGGCTGAATTTGAAACAGACCATGGAAGCAGGTGTAGCCGAGCCCAGACCGCCGTAATTTAGCCCCTGATAACTGTTCGAATCTGGTCCGGGCGCACTTCCCTGCCATCAGCATCGACAAAAGCGGCACGTATGGCTGCCTTCGTGCCCGCCTTGGTAAAGCTTATGGGCGCCGATTCGCCAGACCCGAGCCACGCGTCACCCCATTGTGTCAGGCCGATCAGGATCGGTCGCAAGGAAAGCCCCATGGCCGAAAGCGTATATTCCGGCCGCGCGCGCTTGCCCGGAGCCTTGTAGGGTCGCTTCACCAGAAGCCCGGCGTCAACGAGGCCCTTTAGGCGACCGGACAGCACTGTCCGCGGGCATTTAAGTTCCGCCTGAAAATCATCGAACCGGCGAACACCGTACAAGGCCGCCCGAAGGATCAATAAAGTCCAGCGATCACCCACAACCTCGATAGCACTGGCGAGGTTGCAGCTTTCCGGTGGAATCGGTGAACGGCGGGCAAGAGGAATCTGGGTCATTGAAACTCTCATGTATGGGTTCGCTTTTTAAATCCAGACCTCTCGTGGCCGTTACGCAAATTTCGCGATTTGTGCCTTGTATTTGCCGCCTTCGAATGGGAGACGCAGCATCAGGAACACCTTCTGCCAAAGGCTTTCAGATGAACAAAACGTGCCTCATCGCGCTCCTGCTCATATCGATGGGCGCCTGTGCCGCGCCAGAAATCGCAGAGCCCGTCGCGACCAAGCCTTCGCCTGCGACAGCCCTGTGGAGCTTTGAAGCCGCCTCCCGCAATTTGCGCGAGGAATCCTGTCCCGCCGGCACACGCTTTCGGGCGCCTCTTTCGCTGGACATTACCGCGACGGCCGTTTCGCTGAACGATGATGACGCCAATCCGCCCCTACCAGATGCGGCGACCTTTGCTGGCGGATGGAGTCTGACATCCGATAATGCCAATTTTGGCGGCCTTTCCGGACTCGAGACACTCCCGGATGGCAAACTTCTGTCCATTTCCGATGTGGGCGCTTTTGTGTGGCTTGGCATGGCTGACGGCCAACCGGACGGCACTGGCAAGCTTGCCTATATGCTGGGGCCGGACGGCGGCCAGTTGTCAGGCAAGGCAGAAGGCGATTCTGAAGGCCTCGCCTATCGCGACGGTCTCGCCATCGTGAGCTTCGAGCGTAATCACCGGCTTGAGGCTTTTGATCTGGAAAACTGCGGCGCAGCCGCACGTGCTGCGCTTGTCGCAAAGCTTCCAGCTGAGGCAAACGGCAAACCGATCGACGAAAATCAGGGCGCCGAGGCGCTTTCAATCTCCCCTGACGGTAAGCTGACCTACGGCCTTGAAAGCCTGTCTGGCGGTTCTTCTCCATTGGGTGAAGTCTTCGAGAACAGCACGAGCACGCTTACAGGCGGAGATGCCGCAAACCCACGCGGATATTCCTTCGTGGGCCGTGATGAAGTGCCCGTTTCATCGAGATCGCCAATCATTGTAACGCTGTATCGCAGCTACGATCCGCTCCGCGGCAACCGAAACATCATCACCTGGTCGACATCAGACGAGCGGATTGAGCTCAAGAGGCCAATGCTGGTTGATAATTTCGAAGGCGTGGCTGGTGAAATTGGCGCAGACGGCAGGCTTCGCATCTGGATGATTTCCGACAATAACTTCTCCGGAAAACAGCAAACGCTGCTTTACGCCTTCGATGTCGACATATCCTCCGAATAAACGCTCTTACATTCGACGCCGTTGAGGCCTACATCTGACGTTGCACAAGGGCTGCGGCGCCCGCAATGGGACTGATCTCCGGCGACCTTACTCATCGTCAGGGAGCTGGCATTCTGGTTCGGACCCTGGTCCGGGCTCACCCGGCACCCACCTAGTCTCTAGGTTGACGGGAGTGAATATGCCCAGCGACGACTGCGGTTCTTGTGCGCTATTATTGCCGGGTGACGTGAGTACATACCCGCGTTAAGGCTCTGACCATGTCCCAGGCTCCCGACAAGACACAACTCCGCCACCGCATGCGCACCCTGCGGGCCGAAGCCGCTGCGCGTGACCCTGATGCCGCCGAAAAGCTGGCTGACCTGTTTCCAATGAAATTACTGGAACGCTACGGACCTGTTGTGGCGGGTTATGTTGCCATCAACGAAGAAATCGACCCTGCTCCTCTCATGCAGCGCCTCAGCCGTGCAGGCGCCGAGCTGTGCCTGCCCCGTATTGAGGATGATGGCCGCATGACATGGCGCCTATGGTCGATCGGCGAGCCACTCGAACGCCGCCCCTTCGGCCTGTCAGAACCGGGATTGGACGCGCCGGAGGTCAATCCGACCCTCATCCTCACACCCCTTCTGGCCTTCGATTCCATGGGTAACCGTCTTGGCTATGGCAAAGGCCACTATGACCGGGCGATCAGCTCCCTGCGCTCTGCCGGCCGCGCATTTGCCTGCGCGCTCGCCTACCCCGCTCAACAAATCGACTCAGTCCCTTCGGAGTCACACGATCAGCCGCTTGATTGGGCCCTGACGCCGATCGGCTCTGTGCCCTTGTTCATGATGCGCAACATGAAAGCGCTGAATTCCAACGACGCAGGCCCGGGCGCGGCCTGAACCTCAGCACGAGGGGTTGTTAATCATACGACTTGGCGCAATTCTTGCTGTTTTAGGGAATGATTAACCTGAATAGCGCGGCGAAAAGTTGAATAATTCTGAACAAAATCAAATCAGTGCAAGCCGCAGCTCGCAAATGGACATTTTCATCATGTCCATGCTGGTTGCAGTGTGCAGTTTTGGCATTTTAACCCTGAATGCCGTCAAGCCGCGCGCGGCCGTCGAAATAAGCGTGACTCAGATGGATCCCTCCGCACCGGAAGCGGCCGTTCCCGCACCAATCGACCAGATCGAGACGAAACAGACGCCATCGGCTCCTGTAGTGGAAATGCCTGCCGCTACACCAGCGTCCCCCGCCCCAGTGCCGACTAAGCGCGCCGCGCTCATACCGTCATCGCCAGGCTTCATTTCCCTGCTCGGCGATGCGCAGAATAATGCGTTTTTCTATCGGTCAGATTTCGCAAACCCGGACGGTCACTATGGCGGCGACTGGTCACCCAAGAACATCAAGCAAACCGCTGACGGCGCAGACCTTGAAGTCCACCATGAGCAATCCCGCTCCGGCCCCTTCACGGGCGCCGAGATGAAGACGGTCAACACATATGGGTATGGCCGGTATGAAGTCGTCATGCGTCCGTCGAAAGGCTCCGGCCTTGTCTCTTCATTCTTCACCTATACCGGCTCTTATGAAGGCACGGCTCATGATGAAATCGATATCGAATTTCTCGGTCTCGATACTTCGCGAATCCATTTCAACTATTTCCGGAAGGGCAAGACAGGCGCTTCAGCAACTTTCGACCTTCCATTCGACGCTTCGGAAGCCGATCACCTATATGCCTTTGAATGGAGCCCGGAAGGGATCACATGGTACGTTGACGGCAAGCCCTACTACAAAACGGTCGAAGGTGACGCGTTCGTGCCTAGAACGCCGGGCAGCATCATATTCAACAATTGGGCTGGCAAGCCTTTCATCACCGGCTGGACAGGCAAGCCCACCTTTGAATCAGGCGCGGCGGCCCATTACTCCTGCATCTCCTTTGCCCCACTAGGCGACAACACGCGCGCCTGCAGCGATCTTTACCTGCCGAATCGCCCAAGACATTCCGGTCTCGTGACGGCCCAATTGACACGCTAGCCTGAGCTTTCGCCTGTTCAGTCGGTACCAGAGCGGGCTAATCTGAGGGCATGCGCGAAAGATTACTTACAATCATCTTGGTTACGCTGGCCTGTGCCCTACCAGCTTCCGCTGACCCTACGATCAAGGTGATTAACTTCACCGCCAACTGGTGTCCGGTCTGTCGAATGCTCGATCCGCGCCTGGGCGATGCTGTTGAGCGCTTTGAGAATCGCGGAGCAATCCTGGTCAATCTGGATCAAACGCACCTGACGCGCAGAGATAACATAGCCAACACTGCTCTCATGGAGCGGCTCCGTCAGCTCACGGCGTCCCACAACGTGCCCTATCTTTGGGACTGGTATGGTGGTCATGCCGGTATCGCGGTCATCGTCGCGGCGGACAATGGCGAACCACTAACCTGTATCAGTTCAGCGCTGACCACGAACCAGATTGCCGATTTGCTGCAGGAAAGCATCATTCTGGCCACCCGCGTGCGTGCGGGGGCCAGACGACCTGAAGGAACGAATTGTCCGCCGCCAAAGAAGGCAGGCACAATGGACGCTCTTATCCCTTAACGTCTTTCATCACCTGCTCACGGGCAATGGGCATCAGCTGCGCCATCTGCTCACGGATGCGGGCGTCGGTCCGATCGATACCGGCCGTATCGAAGTCGCCACGCACCTTGCGGAACACATCTTCTTCCCCGGCTTCTTCGAGATCTGACAGGACAACGGTCTTGGCATAAGCCTCAGCATCATCGCCCATCAGACCCATCAGATCAGCCGCCCAAAGGCCCAGCAGTTTGTTGCGGCGGGCAAGCACTTTGAAAAGTGTTTCCTGGTCGAGAGCGTACTTCGCCTCTTCTGCGCGTTCGCGATCGTCAAATGAGCTCATGGAAGGGGCCTTTCAGCGAGAATTTCCGGATTTGGGCCCATATAGGGTGCCACAAGAGGTGTGCGCAATAATTGTTTATCGGTGCGACTTGGCGTAACAGTCGCGGTCTAGAGGGTATGATGGCGATTCCAAGCCGCTGGGGGCCCTTGATCACCCATGGAAGGGCTCTGTCGAATGTCGAAAAAGCGCGTCGTTTATGAGGGGAAGGCCAAGATCCTTTACGAAGGACCTGAGCCAGGCACCCTGATCCAGTATTTCAAGGACGACGCCACTGCCTTCAACGCACAGAAGAAGGCCGTCCTTGATGGCAAAGGCGTTCTGAACAACCGGATCAGCGAGTTCATGATGACCCGTCTGGGCGCTGTTGGCATCCCGACGCACTTCATCCGCCGCCTCAACATGCGTGAGCAACTGATCAAGAAAGTCGAGATCATCCCGCTCGAGGTCGTGGTGCGCAACATCGCTGCCGGCACCCTGTCCAAGCGCCTCGGCATCGAGGAAGGCCAGGTCTTGCCCCGCCCCATGGTCGAGTTCTACTTCAAGGACGACGCCCTCGGTGACCCACTGGTGACTGAAGAGCACATCGCGGCCTTCGGCTGGGCCGGGCCGCAGGAATATGATGATCTCATCTCCCTTGCGCTGCGTGTGAACGATTTCATGTCCGGCCTGTTCGCCGCCGTGGGCATCCGCCTCGTGGATTTCAAGCTCGAATTCGGCCGCTATTTCGAAGGCGACAGCGAAATGCCCCGCATTCTGCTGGCTGACGAGATCAGCCCTGACAGCTGCCGCCTCTGGGATTTCGACACGGGCGAAAAGCTCGACAAGGACCGGTTCCGCCGCGACCTTGGTGGCGTGACCGAGGCCTACGCCGAAGTCGCCCGCCGCCTCGGCATTATCAAGGAATCCGGCGAAACAGACAATGTAGTGAGCTTTACCGGAGGCAAGTAGGCAGCCGGATATCTCTTGGGAGGGAGATACGATGGCACTGAAAGTTATTGGCGCAGGATTTGGTCGTACGGGCACCCTGTCCATGAAGGCCGCTCTTGAGCATCTTGGGTATACCAAGTGCCATCATATGGTCGAAGTGCTTGGCAACGGCTCCCAGATCAATCACTGGGACAAGATCGCCCAGGGCACACCCCCAGATTGGGACGCTGTCTTCCAAGGCTTCGAGGCCAGCGTCGACTTTCCATCTTCGGCCTACTGGCGCGAACTGGCAGCACATTATCCCGATGCGAAGATAATCCTTACAACGCGCAGTTTCGATAGCTGGTATAAAAGCGCTTCGGAAACGATCTACGCTGTCTCGACAGCCATGCCGACCTGGATAAAACTTGTCCCTCGCGGGAAGAAAATCGACGGGATCGTGGGGCGCAATGTCTGGCAGCGCGTGTTCCATGGCAAATTCGAAGACAAGGAATACACAAGGCAAATCTTCGATCAGCATGAGGCCGATGTGAAAGCCGCCTTTCCGCCCGAACGGCTGCTGGTATTCGAGCCAAAGCAGGGTTGGGGGCCGCTCTGCACCTTCCTCGGCAAAGATGTCCCTGAAGAAGCCTTTCCACACGTCAATGATACGGCGGATTTCCATAAGAACATTGCCATGTTGAAGCGGATGCAAACTGTTCCTTATTTTGTCGGCGCTGTCGTAATTCTTGCTGCTGCTTTGGCCTTCTACGCGTTCCATTAAGCAGCAGAGTGCGCTACACGGAGCGCGACTCACCCTTACGGAGCCCTGCCCGATGAAAGCCATTGTCCATGTCGCCCTCAAATCCGGCGTTCTTGACCCCCAAGGCAAGGCCGTGGCCGACACCCTGACGCGTATGGGATACAAGGAAGTCGAAGCAGCCCGCATCGGACGCGTCATCGAACTCGATATCGATGACACACTCGATTCCGCCGCCGCAGAGAAGCGCGTGAAGGAAATGTGCGAGAAGCTGCTCGCAAATACCGTTATCGAAAGCTACCGGGTCGAATTTTCCGCCTAGTGCCGTGCGCTTTAGCGTAGAATGCCTCCACACCTTGGCTTTTCCGCCCTCGACCCCGAGCACAACAGTTTAGTGAGCGATTATTCACTTGCGGCCGGGTGAGCGATCTGCTATATCCAATCCAACGATGAGGACACCGATATGCCGCGCTCACCCGCACCTGCCCGCGAGGCCGCCAAGAAACCGCGCGCCCGCAATGCGCGCCCCAAGATTGAACGCGCGGCCCTCAAACTGTTCATCCATGAAGGCGTTGACGCCGCCACGACCCGCGAAATTGCGGAACAGGCCGGCGTCTCCGAGGGGGCCCTTTACCGGCACTACAAGGGCAAGGACGAGCTCGCATTGGCTCTGTTTATGGAAACCCATAACCGTCTCGGCAAAATGATGATGGAAGCCTTGGCAGCGGAAGGAACGCTGGACGAAAAAGTTGGCGCCGCAGTCTCGGCCTATTGCCAGCTTGCCGACGAGGACTTCCTCCTCTTCTCCTTCCACCTCGTCTCGCTGAACCGGTATCTCCCTTACGACAAGCGTCGGGAAGACGACCCCGTCTCGATCACGGAGCGTGTCATTGCCGGCCTTATGCAGGATGGAACCCTCCCCAAGGGCGATCCGGCCGTGAAGGCCGCAATGGCGCTCGGCGTCATCATGCAGGCGGGCCAGAACAAGATCTACAACCGCCTGCCCGGCCCTCTCTCGCAGCACAAGGACGCCTTCACCAAGGGCATCCTCGCCGTCCTCTATTCCGGCTAGACGAAAACGGCATCGCCCCTTCAAGAAGGCTCAGTCTCATGCGCGGCTTCCTGTTTACGGTCACCTACTACCTCCTCTCGGTCATCTACGTCCTGGTCTCCCTGCCTTTCCTGGCCCTGCCAGGCCGCAGCCCTGTCAGGATCATCATTCGCAGCTATACGCGCGCGATGAACTGGAACCTCCGCATCTTCGGCGGCATCCGAAAGCAGGTGCGCGGCCGGGATCGGCTACCCGAAGGCGCCTTCGTCATCGCTGCCAAGCACCAGAGCTGGGGCGACGGCTACCTCATCTATCCGGAAGTCAACAGTCTCGCCTTCGTCACCGGTGACCATCTTGAGAAATTCCCGCTCGTTGGCGGCATCCTGCGGAAGCTCGGCGCCATTGTGATCGACACCTGCGGCGGCGGCGAACGCAAAGCCGAGTCGCTACGCGAAGGTATGGAGACCGCCCGCAAGGAAGGGCGCCGCGTCTTGATCTATCCAGAAGGCCACCTCGCGCCGGTCGACTATCATTTCCGTTACAAGCCCGGTGTCTGGCATATGGCTGAGGCCATGGGCGTCCCGGTTGTGCCCGTCGCGACGAATATCGGCGTATTCTGGCGCCAGCAGGAAACGCAGAAGACGCCGGGCACGGCCACTATCGAGTTCCTTGAGCCAATCCCGCCGGGCCTGGACAAGGACGAATTCATGGCCCGCCTAACGGATGCCGTGGAAACTCGTACAGCCGAACTCGTGGCTGCAGTACGTGGTGGCCCCACCGTCCGCGCCACCCTCATACCTGACCCGCCCAAGGGCATGGAGGCCAAGCCGACACCCGACAATCTGGCTGCTTTCCAGAAGCCCTGAGGCATACCTCATCAGTCAATCAAGGCTGCGCGCCATTCCGCACATTTCTGCTCGAAGCGCTTGGCCGCATGGGCCGGACTTGTGGACGGAAGGGTCACAGCAATCGCCGATGGCGTCAAATAGGGCCGCGCATACTTGTCGAAACTCTTTGCCGCCTTGCCGCCATTAAGCCCGACACGACGGATATTCGAATGGGCTGCGAAGAAGCGCGCAAAGTCATTCGGCACCTCTTCCTTGATATTGGAGTCGAGGCTGCCCTCGCGTTGGCAGAATTGCAGGACATCCCACACGGCAACTCGCTTGGCTTTCAGTACGGACTGACGCTCGTCATAGGGCAGCGCAATGCCGGCACCATACAACTCACCCATAATGCCCCAGAAGGCATTCCTGGGATGCGCGTAATACTGGTTCGCCTCCAGCGAGGCGATACCGGGCATACTTCCAAGAATAAGAATTTCCGCATCAGGCGCGGCGATAGGTGCAAAGCTCTGGATTATCATCTCAGCCCCACATCAGGCCGAATTATTGGCCTAAGCGTCAACCGCCGGCACAATCGTCACGCTCTCGCCGCATCCGCATGCGTCCGTCTGGTTCGGATTCCTGAATACGAATTTCTCATGCAGCAGTGTGGTTTCGTAATCAATCTGACTCCCCAGCAGGAACAGCACGGCCTTGGCGTCGATCAGGATCGTAACCCCATTTTCCTCGACAACTTCGTCGAGCGGTTCAGGCGCCATGGCATAATCCATGACGTATTCCATGCCCGCACAGCCACCATTCTTCACGCCAACGCGCAGGAATCCTGCGCCACGTTCGTTCATGATTTCCTTCACGCGCACCGCAGCGGCGTCGGTCAGGGTCACGGGTTTCGGGCGGGGTCTTCTGGCCATAGGCTACAGATAGGGTCCGTTGGGTTGTGATTCAATCAAAGCATGTTCAGCGCGAGGCGCGCTTCGTCTGACATCCGCGATGGATCCCATGGCGGATCGAATGTCAGGCGAACCTCGACATCCGTAACACCTTCAACAGTTCTGGCGGCTGTTTCCACCCAACCTGGCATGTCGCCTGCCACGGGGCACCCTGGCGCCGTCAACGTCATGTCCACGTCCACCTTGCGGTCGTCATCGATATCGACCTTGTAGATCAGTCCTAGTTCGTAGATATCCACCGGGATTTCCGGGTCAAATACGGTCTTGAACGCCACGATCAGGGCATCCGTGATGCGGTTGAGTTCATCCTGCGGAATCGCCGAAGGGGCCGCATCCGCGTCTTCGGATACGTCAACCATGTCGCGAGAGGTCATGTCGTCTGCCATATCTGACCTTCTATACCAGCATTCCGCGCGCTTTTTCCAGCGCCTCTATGAATACGTCCACGTCGGCCTCTGTGTTATAGATTCCGAAGCTCGCACGTGCCGTAGCACTAACACCTAGATGGGTCATTAACGGCTGGGCGCAATGGTGGCCTGCACGTATCGCCACACCATAGCGGTCGAGGATCTGCGCCAGGTCATGCGGATGCGCGCCCTCAAGGCTGAAAGACAATACCGCGCCCTTGCCGGGCGCCTCGCCGTGTATTCGCAGTCCGTTAATGCCCCTAAGGCCGTCTAGCGCGCGCTGATACAGTGCGTGCTCATGCGCCTCGACATCAGCCTGATTGAACTGCCGATACCAGCCAATCGCCGCGCCAAGCCCGATCGCTTCGAGAATCGGCGGCGTGCCAGCCTCAAACTTGTGGGGCGCTTCATTGTACGTGATCCGGTCCATGCTGACCGTCTCGATCATCTCGCCGCCGCCCTGATAGGGCCGCGCTTCGGCCAGCGCATCTGCTTTGCCATAGAGAATGCCGATCCCGGTCGGGCCATAGAGTTTGTGTCCTGAAAAGACGAACCAGTCGCAGTCCAGCGCTTGCACATCAACGCCCAAGTGAACGGCCGACTGGCACCCGTCAACGAGTACACGTGCCCCTGCTGCATGCGCGATGCGGCCAACTTCCGTCACATCGTTAACAGTGCCCAGCACATTGCTCATATGGCTTATCGCCACCATGCGCGTCTTCGGACCAACGGCCTCGCGCAACGCATCCATGTTAAGCGAGCCATCCTCATGCAGGCCCACCCAGCGAATGACAGCGCCATGCCGCTCGCGCAGGAAATGCCAAGGCACGATATTCGAATGGTGCTCCATCACCGAAAGCACAATCTCGTCGCCCGGCTGGATTGTCCCCGCCAGCGCCGATGCGACGAGGTTGATCCCCTCGGTCGCGCCCTTCGTGAAAATGATACAGTTTATCTCGGGCGCGTTCAGGAAACCGCGCGCCGCTTCGCGCCCCGCCTCATACGCCTCCGTCGTCTCGTTCGAGAGCGTGTGGATGCCCCGATGCACGTTGGCATAGGCCGTGCGGCTCTGGTCAGCGATCTTGTCGATCACCGCATTTGGCTTCTGAGCGCTGGCCGCATTGTCCAGATACACCAGCGGCTTCCCGTTTACCTGCCGCGACAGAATCGGAAATTCCTTGCGGATCTCGGAAACATCAAATGGCCGCGTCATGACGACAGCCAGTTCTGCGCCTCAGCCAGTAACACCTCCCGCACGGCTTCATCAGCCATGTCGAGCGCCTCGGCGATGAATGCTTCCGTCAGCATCGCTCTCGCCTGGGTCTCGGGAATGCCGCGCTGGCGCAGGTAGAACATCTGTGCATCGTCCAAAGCGCCGCACGTATTGCCATGCGCGCACTCGACATCATCGGCGTAGATTTCCAGCTCGGGCTTGGCGAACACCTGCGCACCATCTTCGAGCAACAATGCCTGATGCTGCATATCGGCATCCGTGTGCTGTCCCGTCTTGCGCGGAACGAAGAACTTGCCCTGGAACACGCCCGTACCGCCATCAAGCACAGCGCCCTTGGTCAGCTGCCGTGTCACACAAGACGGCGCCCCGTGGCGCACATTGGTCGTGATATCGGTATGGAAGCCCTTGCCGGAAAGATAGGCCGCGTTGAGGTTCAGTTTCGAGCCTGACGCCTGATGCACAACCCGGGTTTCCATCCGTGCGACTTTCGCGCCGAATGCCAGCGTCGTCTGCGTCATCTCCGCCTCAGCGCCAAGATGGGCAATGCCAGTCACCGCCAGAGCTTCGTCCGCGCCACCCCTCTGAAAGATCGTGCGGTTAAGCTTGGCGTCCTGCTCCAGATCGAATTCCAGCACAGAAGCCGTAAGGCCAGCGCCACCAAGATAGCTCTCTGTCAGAGTCAGTGACGCACCCGACCTGACCAGAAAGACGATCCGCGCAAAGCTCGCTTCGCCCGCGCCCTCAAACACGAAGTGCAGCCGTGGCACCTCACCAGACGTAATTTCAAATGCCAGCGTCGCCGGCCGCTTGCCGCCGCCCGCCAGCGCTGCAGCCAATGCGCCCATCGGCATATCTTCCGCTCCCGGAAATGCCTGCACACCCGGCTGAGCCACCATACGTATGCCATCGGGTAAATTGGCGGGCGCCTCAAAGCCCCTGGGCGTAACGCGAAACACGAGCGCGCCATCATGTGACAACGGATCTTTCGCGGAAGCTGCCGCAGGCGTCTCAAGCGCCTTCAGCGCCGCCTTGAAGTCCGTCCACTTCCAGGCCTCCATCCGCCGATGCGGCAGGCCTGTTTCAGCAAACGCGAGGAAAGCCCGCTCACGGCGCGCATCCTCTGGCTGCATGCCGTAACGTGCGACCAGTTCCAGCTCGGCGGCCGTCGGGTTCTTGATGAAGTCGCGAAGGGCGGTGGTCACGCCGCCTCTCCCAGAACTCCGTCATAGCCTTCTTTTTCAAGGCGCAGCGCGAGGTCGGCTTCGCCCGTCTTGATGATCCGGCCCTTGGCCAGCACGTGCACCTTGTCTGGCTTGATATAGTCGAGCAGGCGCTGATAGTGCGTGATCACCAGCATGCCGCGCGACGGGTCGCGCATCGCGTTCACGCCATCTGCCACCGTCTTAAGCGCATCAATGTCGAGGCCGCTGTCCGTCTCGTCGAGGATCAGGAATTTCGGCTCCAGCATCATCATCTGGTAAATCTCGAGCCGCTTCTTCTCGCCGCCCGAGAAGCCGACATTCACCGGCCGCTTCAGCATCTCGGCATCGAGGTTTAGCGTCTTGGCGATATCACGCGACTTCTTGATAAAGTCCGGCGCGGAAATCTCGGCCTCGCCGCGCGCCTTGCGCTGGGCGTTCATGGCCGTGCGCACAAAGGTCATCACAGGTACGCCCGGAATCTCCACCGGATACTGGAATGACAGGAACATGCCCTTGGCCGCGCGCTCTTCCGGGTCCATGCCCAGAATGTCCTCGCCATTGAGCGCGGCACCGCCGCCCGTCACTTCATAGCCGCTCCGACCCGTCAGCACATAGGACAGGGTCGACTTCCCCGCCCCGTTCGGCCCCATGATCGCGTGAACCTCGCCCGCTGGCACGTCGAGAGACAGGCCATTGAGGATGGTCTTGGCTTCGGAATCTTCGCCTACAGTGGCGCTAAGGTCAGTAATTTTCAACATAGGGCGCATGTAAGCTGCCCTGCCCCCAAGGGAAAGCCCCCGCGACAGAGAAACACCATGTCGCAAATAGACTAAATCCAGCTATTTCCGGCCAGATGCCTACCCGACACTGCCTTCCAGGCTCACTTTAAGCAGGCTTTGCGCCTCAACCGCGAATTCCATCGGCAGGTGCTGCAGCACATCGCGCACAAATCCGTTCACCAGCAGGGCCACCGCGTCTTCCTCGGCAATCCCGCGCTGGCGGGCATAGAACAGCTGGTCTTCCGACAGTTTCGTCGTCGTCGCCTCATGCTCCAGCTGCGCACTTGCGCAGCGGTTTTCGACATAGGGAATCGTGTGCGCGCCGCACTTCTCGCCGATCAATAGCGAGTCACACTGGGTGAAATTGCGCGCATTCACGGCTTTCCGGTTCACCGAAACCAGCCCGCGATAGGTATTGTCAGACTTGCCCGCCGAAATGCCTTTGGAAATGATCCGGCTTTTCGTGCGCTTGCCCAGATGGATCATCTTCGTGCCCGTATCGGCCTGCTGGCGTCCATTGGTGACGGCGATGGAGTAGAACTCGCCCACGCTGTCATCGCCGCGCAGGATGCAGGACGGGTATTTCCACGTCACGGCGGAGCCTGTTTCCACCTGCGTCCATGATATCTTCGAGCGGTCGCCGCGGCAGTCGCCGCGTTTCGTCACGAAATTATAGATGCCGCCCTTGCCGTCCTCGTCGCCCGGCCACCAATTCTGCACCGTCGAATACTTGATCTCGGCGTCTTCCAGCGCGACCAGCTCGACGACTGCCGCGTGCAGCTGGTTCTCGTCGCGCATTGGCGCCGTGCAGCCTTCAAGGTACGACACATAGGCCGCCTCATCGGCAACAATCAAAGTCCGCTCGAACTGGCCCGTATTCTCGGCATTCATCCGGAAATAGGTCGACAGTTCCATCGGGCAGCGCACGCCCTTGGGGATGTAAACAAAGGTCCCGTCCGAAAATACCGCACTGTTCAGCGTAGCAAAGAAATTGTCGGACTGGGGCACCACAGTGCCCAGATACTTCTTCACCAGGTCCGGATATTCGTGCACGGCCTCGGAGATCGACATGAAGATCACGCCGGCCTTCTGAAGCTCCTTGCGGAACGTCGTCGCCACCGAAACCGAGTCAAACACGGCATCAACGGCCACACGCGGCTTCTCGCGCCCCTCGGCAGCGGTCTCGACCGCGCCTTCCACGCCGAGAAGCACTTCAGCCTCGCGCAGCGGAATCCCCAGCTTCTCGTATGTTTCGAGGATTTCCTTCGGCACATCGTCAATCGAGGCATATTTCGCCCCGGCTTTGGGCGCCGCGTAATAGTAATAGGCCTGGTAGTCGATTTTGGGATAGCGAACCATCGCCCAGGTCGGCTCTTCCATTGTCAACCAACGCTCATAGGCTTTCAGGCGCCATTCGAGCAGCCATTCAGGCTCGTTCTTGGCTGCCGAAATATAACGGATCGTGTCCTCCGAGAGGCCCTTGGGCGCGAAATCGGTCTCGATCGTCGTGGAGAAGCCCGCCGAATAATTGTCGGATTCCAAGGCCTTGGCCGCTTCGACGGTTTTCGCGTCGATGCTATCCTTGACCTTGACTTCTCCACAGTCGTCTTCGTGCTCGGTGGTGCCGCCGCAGCAGTCCATCACACCTTCTCCTTTAAAACCGTACGCCGGGCCGCTTCCAGCCAGGCATTCGCCACGCCGTCAAAATCGGCGGGTTCACTATTCCATCCAAAGCTGGTGCGTATCGCTGATTCCGCAAGGGCGTCAGATGCACCCATCGCCATCAGAACAAGGGATCGCTTGACCTTGCCCGAAGAGCAAGCGGAACCTGCAGAGACGCACACGCCTGCCAGATCCAGCGCCATGACCTGCGTTTCGGCCCGGAAGCCCGCCCGCGCGAAGTTCGACGTCCCGGCAAGGCGCGGGCTGTCCTCGCCGATCACGACAACATCGCCTTCGGCTTTCAGCCGCGCTTCCATCGCATCCCGATGCTTCGCCAGCGCCGCGTATTTGGGCAAATCCCGAACGGCGGCCTCAACCGCCGCGCCAAAACCTGCAATCCCGGCCACATTTTCCGTCCCAGAGCGCAGTGAGCGCTCCTGGCCGCCGCCATACAGAATGGCTTTCAGCGGTGCCCCGGCCCGGTGCCACAAGGCGCCGACGCCCTGCGGCCCACCAATCTTGTGAGCTGAGAGCGACAGGTAATCGACGCCCAACAGGCCCACATTGACCGGTATCTTGCCCAGTGCCTGCACCGCATCACAGATGGTGAGGCCGCCTGCATCACGCACAATGGCTGCTGCTTCCGCAACGGGCTGAATGATCCCCGTCTCGTTATTCGCCAGCATCAGGCACAGCACAGGCGTACCATGGGTTTCAGAATCCCAGTCCGCCATCCGCGTGCGCAGGTCGTCCAGGTTCACAATCCCGGCTGCCGTGACATAGGCCGTCTGAACCGGCACACCGGAATGAGCTGCAGACTTGGCAATCGCCTCATGCTCAATCGCCGAAACAATCAATGTGCAGCGCCCTTCGAGGGCATCAACGACGCCTTGTACGGCCAGCGCATCGGATTCCGTTCCGCCGCCTGTAAAGATAATGTCGGCAGCACGGCTGCCTATGGCTCCGCCCACCTGCATACGCGCCGTTTCCACGACGGCACGCGCCGCCCGCCCCTTGGTGTGCACCGAGGACGGGTTCGTCGCGCCCAGGTCGAGCGCCGCCAGGATGGCTTCCCGCGCTTCCGGGCGCATCGGGGCCGTCGCATTGTGGTCAGCATAAATCATGGATTCAGGTATACTCGCTCCAGCCCCACAGTGCACCTGCAGAAAAATTTGCATTTCGCAGTCCATTTGGCTTATGACCGCGCCCTTACAAGAGGTTTAAACCGAGGGTGTCATGGCAGAACTGATCATTCCGGGCCCACAGGGCCGTATCGAAGCGCGCTACACAGAGCCGCCGCTTCCTGGCGCACCGATTGCGCTTGTCCTTCATCCCCACCCCAAGGCGGGCGGCACGATGCAGGATCCGATCTCGATCATGCTGTACCAGATGTTCGAGCGTCACGGTTTTGGCGTCCTGCGTTACAACTCGCGCGGTGTCGGCCGCAGCCAGGGCGTCTATGACCAAGGCATCGGCGAACTTGAAGACGCTGCCTACGTGCTCGACTATATCGAGAACCTCAGCGAGAGCCCGCGCTATGTCTGGTGTGCCGGCTACAGCTTTGGTGCCTGGATCACGCTGCAACTCCTGATGCGCCGCCCGGAAATTGATGGCTTCCTCGCCATTTCGCCTCCAGCCAACCATTATGACCTGTCCTTCCTGGCGCCATGCCCGGCCTCCGGCTTGATCGTTAATGGTGACAATGACGCCATCGCCAGCCCGGAAGACATTGAGCGCGCTCTCACCAAGGTGCGCGTCCAGAAGGGCGAAGTCATCGAACGCGCCCGCGTCAAAGGTGCCAACCACTTCTACGTCGACAAGCGCGACGAGCTGATAGGCCTCTGCGAGCAATACCTGCTGCAGCGCCTCGAAGATGCTGAAGAAAAGCTGCGTCTCGAAGCCGAAAAAGACTAACCGAGCACCCGGCCGCCCGTCATGGCGGCCGGAACGCCCGTTGTCGTCGGCCAGCTGATCGGCAAGCCGCGCACAGTCCGCGCCGCCAGGAAGGCAAATGCCTCCGCCTCAATCGAATCCCCGCGCCACCCAGCCTGCTCTGCGCTCAGAACGGGGCACGGCAGCGCTTCGGCCAGAGCCGCCATCAGCGCCGGATTATGTCGCCCGCCCCCACATGCGATCACCCGCTCGGGCACATCGGGCAGCTGCGCGACACCTGCCGCCACCGCGCGGGCCGAAAAGGCCGTCAGCGTCGCCGCACCGTCCTCAAATGACAGTCCCCGCGCCATATTGGCATTGAAGTCATAGCGATCCAGCGACTTCGGCGGCAGTTCCTGAAACCAGTCATGGTCCATCAACTGTGCCAAAAGCCCCTCATGCACCCGGCCAGCCGACGCATAAGCGCCGCCCTCGTCATGCGTGCCCTTGCCATGCCCCTCGACCCACTCATCAATTGGTCCATTGGCTGGCCCGGTATCAAACGCAAACAGCGTCCCATCCGCCATGCGCGCCGTGATGTTTGCCACCCCACCCAGATTCAGCACGGCGCTCGCTCCATCTCCAGCTCGTTCCAGCAGCGCCCCATGATAGGCTGGCGCGAGCGGCGCGCCTTGCCCGCCTGCTGCGACATCCGCTGTCCGAAAATCATAAGCCAGGGTCACGCCCAGCGCCTTCTGAAGCGCAATCGCATCAATCAGCTGCAATGTGGCCCCGACTTGCCCGGGTCTGGGCCGCCGATGGAGCACGGTTTGCCCGTGAATGCCCGCCAATGGTCCGGGAATACCCCGTCCCGCCCCATCCCGCAGCATCTCGAAGGCCTCTGCATGGGTCTCGGTAATCACCTTCCGGGCCCCTTCAAAGGCCTCTTCGGGCGCCGCCCCGACCCAGTTCCAGGCCCGCGCAGCATCCGTCGCGTCCTGCAAAGCCTGCCGTTCGCGCGTCGTGTATTTGCGCTCGGCGACAGGCCCGAACTCCAGTACGCGCTCTCCATCCGTCAGGATCAGCGCCGCATCTGTTGCATCCAGTGAGGTTCCCGACATGAACCCCGCCACCCATTGCGGTCCCTGATCGTGAATTGGATGGTTCAAGAGTCCCGCTTTCCGTGTTACGCGCCTGCGCTTACGGAGACACGAGACAATGACCGAATACAAGTCGGAATTCCTGAAAACCCTCGATTCACGCGGCTTCATCAAACAGATGACCCACCCCGCTGAACTCGACGCCTATTGCGCTTCAGGCGTTCCGGTCTGCTATATCGGCTTCGACGCAACAGCAGACAGCCTGCACGTCGGCTCCCTCCTTCAGATCATGATGCTGCACCACTTCCAGCGCAGCGGCGGCAAGCCTGTCGTCCTGATGGGCGGCGGCACGACCAAGGTCGGCGACCCCACCGACAAGGAAAAATCGCGCCCCCTTCTGACGGATGAACAGATCGCCTCAAACATGGCGGGCATCAAGAAGGCGTTCGAACCTTTCCTGAAATTTGGTGACGGCCCAACCGATGCCATCATGGTCAACAATGACGATTGGCTGTCAAAGATTGGCTATGTCGAATTCCTGCGTGACTACGGTGTGCACTTCACGATCAACACGATGATCAAGCAGGAAACGGTTGATCGGCGCTTGCGCAATGAGCAGCCTTACACGTTCCTTGAATTCAACTACATGCTGCTACAGGCGTACGACTTCCTTGAGCTGTACAGGCGTCACGGCGTCCGCCTCCAACTTGGCGGATCAGACCAGTGGGGCAACATCATCAATGGTGTCGAACTTACGCGCCGCGTTGCCGGCGGCGATGCCTATGGCCTGACCTCACACCTGATCACCACGGCGTCCGGCGGCAAGATGGGCAAGACGGCGGATGGCGCTGTCTGGCTTAATGCCGATCGCAAGAGCCCCTACGAATACTGGCAGTTCTGGCGCAACACCGAGGATGCGGATGTGGGCCGGTTCCTGCGACTGTTCACAGATCTCCATGTCGCTGAGATTGAAGAGCTCGAAAAACTTGAAGGCGCCGATATCAATAAGGCGAAGATTGCGCTCGCCAATGCCGCGACGACACTGCTCCATGGCGCAGACGTCGCGGCGGAATCGGAAGCCGCGGCTTCAGCAGTTTTCGGCGACGGCGCCTCAGCGGACGCGCTGCCAACAGTTGAAGTGCCAAAGGCCGAACTCGAGGCCGGCATGCTCGTTGCTGCGGCGTTCGCTGCTGCAGGACTTGCCGGGTCAAACGGAGAAGCGCGCCGCTTGATCAAGCAGGGCGCCGCAAAGGTGAACGACGTTCTGGTCAGCGACCAGAACGGCACGCTCAGCGCGGCTGATCTGGTTGATGGGGCAATCAAACTCTCGGCCGGCAAGAAACGTCACGCTCTACTGAAGATCAGCTAGGCCCGATCTATTTGAAGCTCTCTTCGGGGATCGGCGGCAATTCTGAGGGAATAGGCTCGTCCGGTGTGCGCGGCTTGGCCTCGGGAATACTTGTATCCGCCGGGTTTTCGAAAATCCGGCGGATGACACCCGGCGCGAGCGCCGACAGCGGGTTCACAGAAACATTGGCCTTTTCCAGCGTGCCGTTCACGGAATAGGTCAGCGAGAACACGCCTTCCCCGTCACGCCCCACGACGAGATCACCAATAATCGGAATCTGACCGAGCGCCGAGTTCAAACCGAAACTTGGCACCAGCACGCCGTCAAACTCAATGCCGCCGGTCTTGCTCTCGACATAACCGCTGGAAGTCAGCCCGAGTGCAGGCCCCTGCGCCTTTGCGCCTGTCACGATGTACCGGCCGTCAGCGATTTTGAGTGGGATATCGATACGAGAGAAAAGAACGCCTTCGCCGCTAAGCGTGTCGGCCAGCCCTCTGAGTGAAGCGAGCGACAATATCTGGGTCAGGAATGGCGCGTTCCGCATACGCACATTTGTCAGGGCAATATCAAAATTGGCAGGCGAGGAATCCTTGGTGAATTTGCCTTTGAGCTCCAGCTTGCCGCCTTCCAGGAAGTCCGCGCCCAGCAGTGCCTGCGCCATAAACCCGGCATTGCCACTCTCAACATCAACGATCGCCCCGCCCGGCGCAGTGGCATCATACCTCGCCATCAGTGGCGAGCCATCATCGGCCTTCCCGGATGCTTCGAAGAAGGCGAGACCGCTTGCCCCCGTCTTCGCCTTCAAGACGGCATTGCGCATGTCCAGCCCTGGCCTCAGCGTAAGCGTATCAAGCTCGGCATCAATCGTGAGCGGCGTTGTGCTGTTATTGGCTGTATCACCAGCGGCCCCCAGGCCAGACATGGCGCCGGAAAGATCAAGATAAGTACCCTTAAGCGACAACCCTAATCCGCCACCTGCGGCGCGTACAACGGTGCCGCCTAGGTCAGCCTTGTTCTTCAGGTAGGCACGCCGCAGCGTGGCTGACACCAGTTTGGAGTCAGGGCCCAGCGAATATTCACCATCGACCCGCGCGTCTTCCGTGGTGAACAGGATGGTCGACTTTGTGTCGTCTCCCAGTTTCTCGTAACGGACGGATGCTTTGGCGGGCACGCCCTTGGGCTTCACCCAACCGATTTCCGAGAGATCGATACGCGCCTCACCAAGGTCGAGCGACGTATCAGCGGATAGCAGGTTCTCATCATTAAGACGCGCCTGCACCTCCAGCGGAACTTCACCTGTCAGGTAGGCCCGCCCGAGCATACCGAACCGGTTCAGGACATCCGGCGTGACGACGGCGGTCGCGGAGAGGTTTGACGGTGCTTCGCCGTCGTTGAAGGCATCGCGCCAGGTGAACTGAACGGGCGACGGACCAAGGTCGCCAAATCCGCTTACCGTAATCCCGGCCTGATTGCCGTTGATGTTGAACTTGCCATTTGTGAGATCGAACCCCAGAGCCGCATCCTTCAGGCCGCCATCAGCCACCGTCCCGAGAACCGAGAAGCGGACCTGCTCATACGGCACATCGTCCAGCGCCGGACGGAACATTTCGAAAGTCATCTCTGCATCACCCGTGAGGCGCGCAGGATCGAATTTTGACTTAAGGCGCGATTCCGCCAAGGTCTTCATCACGTTGGTGGCCGGTCCGTGCCCCTTCGCGAATACCCTGAAGGGCACGCCCTTCGGATTGAAGGCCGGAAAATCCACCACCCCGTCGTCCAGCACCCAGCCGCCATAATCGCCGCTCTCGATGACAACCTTGAACCCGTTGCCCGTGAGTTCACCCTTCCCGGTCGCATTCTCTACGGCCGGCAGATCATCAAGGAACCTCACCGCAGCATCGCGCACAGTGAAATCCAGTTGCAGGTTCTCATCACGAAGGTAGCCTGCTGCAAGACTGTCCCGCAGCAGGTCGATGCGCCCCTTGGCAGACGTAACGACACCGGCTGTTATCCGATTCACAGCGAAGCGGCGTGCGCCGTCACCGAGCTGAACTGGCCAGAAAGCCAGCACAGTTTCCCGGCTCAAATCTCCCTCGGAGGCAAAATCGAGACTGCCAATGATCGCCGGTTCGCCTGGCTTCTTGTCCGGCGTCAGCTGGAATGCCCCGGACGCTTTCAGCGTGTCGGCGCCAGTTTGCAGCGTCAATTCCGCGCCCCGGAACGAATAGTTCGCAAGGTCGACTTCACCCGCCAGTCTCAGACGCGAGATGGTGATCGGATGTTCAAACCGAGGGGTTAGATCAAGTTCGAGTTCGGGGCTCGCAAGATTGAACTTTCTGAACCCGCCTCCCTTCATCGCATCCTGAAGCGACAATATCGCGTTCCCTTTCAGGGGACCGGCGCCACTTGTTTGCGCATCGATGGAGAGCGTGTCAGTCGAAGCGGCATAGGCGGCCTTGAGCTTCAGGTCATCAACGGCCAAGCCATTACTGCCCATCGGCAAACGTCCTGCGCCGGCGTCCACATCGATGATGATCTGCTCAACGCCTGCGGCCTTGGAGACATCAAAGGAAACAACAACATTCGCCGGAAGGCCCTCAAACCGTTCGCTGCTCATTCCGAAGCGGATCGCCAGGTCAGCGAGTGGCCATTTCGCAACCGCAAACTCGGCCTTCAAATGTTGCCCGGAATTTGACGTCTCCAGCGTGGCCGCAAGTCCCGCAGGCAAACCGTCGCCGACACCGCTTCCTGAAACCGACAGCACGATGCCGCCTGCAGCGCGCGCTACCTGGCCCTTGGCCGCTTTCAATGTCAGCAGATTGGCCCCTTCGCGCCCCCTCACGCGCACCTCAAAATTGTCAAACGACGCTCGCTGCAGGTCGACGGTCGGCTCTGTCTGCTGAAGCGCGACCAGCAGCTGTGGCAACACTTCGTTCGCGCGAGCCAGCCATTCGGCTGGGGTTGTCGGCAATTGCCCGGTTGGGATTTCAGGCAGGGGATCGCCGGCTATTTTCCATTTTGTGTCAGTGACCTGATCGACATTGATCCAGCCCTCGTCGAGATCCATGGCAAGAACTTCGACCTTGCCAAGCACAAGGGACGAGCCGGACAGAACCAGCTCCGCATGCGCGGCCTCAGCGCTCAGCTCGTTCTTTTCATCATACAATTTGACATCGCGGGCGTTGACCAGAACGCGGCGATCAGCCTGCGACCATTCGAGATAAACTTCACCGATGCTGACATTGTGCCCGCTGCGCGCCTGCGCGAGCGCGCGCTCGATATCATCCTTGAAAATGCCGAGGGGCAGCGGCCCGCTCGCAAGCCGAAACGCCAGCAGACCAGCGACGACCATGATAAGCAGGATCAATCCGCCAAGTATTTCCAGAATAACCGTCGAGGCGGTCTGGCGAACCAAGGGCACGCTCCTTAAGCTTCATGCGACTCATATCGAACAGCCTGGCTGCAGAGCCTTTGATATAAGCACAGTCGTTAATGTGCACCATAGGAGCATTACATGAGCAAACCACTGGTTGAGGGCGCCAAAGCGCCGGCCTTTTCCATCGAGACAACAGACGGCAAAAAGCAGCTATCATCGTACAAGGGCAAGACCCTCGTTCTCTACTTCTACCCGAAAGATGACACGCCTGGATGCACAAACGAAGCAAAAGACTTCTCCACTCTCGCGCCAGACTTTGCTGCGGCCGACGCTGAAATACTTGGTGTATCGCGCGACACGCTGGCGAAGCACGGCAAGTTTACGGAGAAACATGATTTGAAAATTCCGCTCGGAGCGGACGAGGACGGCAGCGTTTGCGAAGCGTTTGGCGTCTGGGTTGAGAAGAACATGTATGGCCGCACGTATATGGGAATCGCCCGTTCGACATTTTTGATCGGTCCTGACGGCAAGATAAAACGAATCTGGCCCAAGGTTCGTGTGAAGGGACACGCTGAGGAAGTGCTCGAGCGTGTGAAGACCTGAGCACCGCCTATTCATTACGCACAATTCACCCAATTTCCTTAGCGTTAACAGGGGATTTACCCAAATAGGCGAAAAATCGCATGAATTGTGCTCTGTAGGGCTTTCACCCCCGTTCGAAATGGGTATTTATGGGTCCACGGGTTTGGGAAACGTGCTGTAGTGATTGCTGCAGCATGGGGTGTGATTTCCAGTCGACAGGTGGCGTGCATGGCAAAGTGGAGTGCAAGCGTAAAAGCGACGTTTGATCGGGCGTTTCCTGAACGCCAGATCTATCATCGCAGCGGTGGCACGGTTCGCTATATTTCGGTATCGCCTTGGCAGCAGGCTATTATTGCTGCTGGTGCGGCTGCCTTGGCTGGTTGGACCCTCTTCGTTACAGGCAGTTATGTTCTCGGCGGGCCCAGCAGTACAATTGCCGGCGCGCCAGATGATCGTGAACTCGCCAAGTATGAGCGCTGGGTACAGGAACTCCGCGCCAAGGATGCCCTCTCCCGCTCGCTCCTGGAGGAACGCACCGACGCCTTCCAGAAAGAGACCGCTGAGTGGGAAGACCGCCAGAAAGCCCTGGAAGACCTTTTCGACAAACTCAAAGGCGACGAAAACCTTGAAGTCTCGGCCCTGAAGGGCGATGGCACGGGCCTTCTGGTGAAGGCCTCGATCGAAGAAGCGGACAATCGTCAGTCACGCCATTTCGAGCCCATTACGGCCGCGTTCGACACAAGTGGCACACGCGTCAGCCTCAAGAACCTGAAATATGACCAGGAGCGCATCCTGGATGAAGCAGAAGACCTCGCCATTGATCGTGCTGAGCGCGCGCGCGGTGTGCTGCAGTTGACGTCCGTTGGTAGCGATAGGATCATGTCCGGCGCGGAGATGGGTGGCCCGCTTGTGCCAATCGCGACGCTCACGTCCAGTGCCTCAAACCTGACAACGGATGAGGCATCTTTTTACAATCGCCTCAACCAGACTCGCGCACGCGTCGAAGAAATGCGCTATTACGAACAGATCGTTGCCAGCTTGCCGCTTGGTCGCCCCGTCGGCGTTCCATTCCGCCAGACAAGCGACTATGGCATGCGCATAGACCCGTTCCGCAAGCGCCCAGGCTGGCACAACGGCCTTGACCTCGCTGCCTACCATGCCGCGCCAATTGTTGCGGCCGGACCAGGCAAGGTATCATTCGCGGGCGCCAGCTCCGGCTACGGGCGCCTGGTCGAGATCGACCACGGACATGGTTTCAAGTCCCGCTATGGTCACTTGAGCGCAATTACGGTATCAAAGGGGGATACCGTGGAAATCGGAGACTTGGTCGGCAAGATGGGGACCACCGGACGAAGCACGGGCGACCATCTTCACTATGAAGTCTGGTTCAACGGCAAACCTTATGATCCAGCGAAATTCTTGAAAGCAGGCCGACATGTTCACTAAAAACAAGACCCCAGAAACCACCACTCCTGAACCCGTCAAAGCAGCTACTGCACAGGATGCGATCCGCGGCGCAGCAATGAAGCCTGCGGCCCGCGCGGCGTCAATCATATGCGCCGACATGAAGATAAACGGTTCTGTCATTTCTGAAGGTGCCCTTCAGATCGACGGCGTTGTTGATGGTGACGTCAGCGCAACAGACATTACGATTGGCGCTTCCGGACACATCACGGGCGAAGTGAAAGCCGAAGTCGTGAAGGTAAAAGGGAAGATCCGTGGCTCCATCCGCGCTCGCAAGGTCGAGCTGGAATCCGGCGCGCATGTTAAAGGCGACATCGTTCATTCGTCGCTTCAGATTCAGTCGAATGCAGTCTTCGAAGGTCAGGTGAAGCACGCTGATGATCCGCTGAAAGAGACAGGGCCAAAGGGCGCGTCAGCGTCTTCGGTGTCCAATGAATCCTCGACGCCGATGAGCAGCTCAAGCCCTACCGCATTCGGGATTTCGACAACAGCGTCCTGAAGAGGCGCCCTCCTTCCAATTATCCCCTCCCAAGCCGCCGACATTTTATGATGTCGGCGGTTTTGTTTTGTCACCAATCAGCCGAGACACTTGAGTGTGACCGAAAGCACAATCCGAGTGCCCGCCCCTTCCTTCTGGACACCTGCTACAGAAAAAAGCCCCGGACGCTTTGTCCGGGGCTTTTCTTGTTTGATAGATTACTGGGTGCCTGCCTAGAGGTCCTGCCCGTTCGGGATCAGGTAGCCTGCCCCTTGCACTCTGGTGTCGCGTTGTACTTGGCTTCAGCCTCGGAGAGACGTTCCTTGATGGTCTTGCAGTTCTCAGGAATGTTATCTTCACCCAGAACAGCCAGACGCTTACAGATCTTCGCTTCATTCTCGACGTTCAGCCATGCGGACTGAACTTCGAAGCAAACCAGGGCACGCTTGGTGTTTTCCTCGGAGTTCATGAAGTCGATCCAGCTGCGCCCGGCATTATTACCGGCCGTCTTGAACGATTCACGGGCTCCTGCCCGATCGCCACGCTCATAGCGCGACTGACCAATGAGAACGTAAGCGTTTCCGCGGTCCTTGATGCCACCCATGCTGATCGCCTTGTTGAGCGCGTCTTCCGTCTCTTTCCACTTCTGGAGATCCGCATACGACCGGCCGAGACGCTCATACATTGCGCCGCCGCCACCAGCATCAGCAGCCTGCTTGATAACCGGGATCGCTTTCTCGTGTTCACGCGCCACCTGGTAGAGGTTGGCTAGAAGCTCGAGGTGTTCAAGACTCTTGGAAATGCGGCCTGCATTCATCTCTTTCTCGAGAACGCGTGCGGCATGGTAGGGAGCGTTGAAACGGTTGTAGAAGTTCACGACGCGCATCAGCTCGTCTTCGGTTTTCAGCAGGCCGCCAAGATACATGGCCTTCTGAACCTCGAAGGCTTTGCGCTCTTCGTTATCGGCGAAATAGTTGCCGGCAATCGCATCCCAATATTTGCGCTCGTTCGGATTGCGTTCGACCAGAACTTCCAGCACTTCAGCGAGCTTCGCCTTTTGACCGGTCTCATTGTAGAGATAGAGCAGAAGGTCATAGACTTCCTGCTTGTAATTATTGCCATCGTCGGCGCGGACTTCTTCGGCCCACCGAACGGCTTCCTTGTACTTGTCTGCGCGCTGGTTGAGCACAGCCAGCTGCCATTTCTGCGTACGGTCAGGTTTGCCACCTGCCTGCTGCCACTTGGTCATGTACTCGAGCGCTTTGCCGAGGTCTTCTTCCTGAAGATAGATCTGGGCAATATTATAGTAGGTCTGCGCGGCGTCCGCTGCGGGGATATAACCCTTGTTGAGCGCAGTGAGCAGATCCTGGACAGCGCCAGCACGATCGCCGTTTTCAATCTTGATATACGCGGAGAGCTTGATGACAGCGCCTTCCTCGTAGCAGTTCAACTCAGTTGAACGCAGCGAGTTGAGTTTCGAAATCGCCGTATTGAAGTCCTTCTTGACCATCGCAGCCTGTTCGGCCTCGAGATAGGTCTGGCCCGTTTTCGAGCTGAACTCGGTTTCGGTACAAGACTGCGCCATTGCAGCGCCAGCACCCATCGTTGCCATAAAGCCAACGAGCACGGCGCCCTTGAGAGTTGCTCTAATTCCCATTTTCCTCTCCTCTCCGCGCAGCTCGCGGGGTTTGGCCCAATCAACCGGAATTGTTGGGCGGGATCAATAACTTCCGCGCGGTAACTTACGTAATCTGTAGCGCGCTTCTGCCCATTAAAAGACTGTTACTTATTCACTTCATGTATGGGTCTCACCGACCCAATTCGTCAATGCCAATCAACATCAATTCTTCATTCGATCATAGCGTTTCCCAATCGGAATTCAGGATCTAAATCACGCTTTGCTCAACCTTCAGAAAACCGTGCCGGTAATGAGGCATGAAGGTATTCGGCTGACCATTTTTTGGCTCCCGCAATACCGGCACAGCCATTCCAATAAATAATGGAATGTGCAGCAATCATACGTATCCGACGCGACTCCATTTGTTACATAGTATCATTTTCTGCCATCTTGCGCAATCGCTACCGCAATCCGGAAAATTTGGGCTTTCATCAACGCGCCCTGAAAAAAAGGAGCGCCCATTTCGGGGCGCTCCTTGAATGTCAGTGTGCAATCAATGTTCATCGCCTACTGCAGCTTGAATTCCAGCGGATACACAACGTTCTTGCGTTCAGCTGCCTTGCCACGAATGATCTTCGGAGCAAATTCAACTCGTGCAACGGCGCGTTCTGCTTCCGACTTGAACATGTCGTTCGTGCAGGAAGCCGAAACGTTATACGGGCGCCCCCGTGTATCCACATCGAAACGGACGTCACAGCTACCTTCAATGCCACGCTCGGCAGCACGCTGCGGGAACGACGGCGTCGGCGGGCGGATCGGCTGAGCATCACGGTCGGAGATCGCAACCGGATCAATCGCTAGCGATTGCATACGGCCCAGGTTGAGCTCCGTAGGAGCTGCGCCTTCGATCTTAGGAGTCGGCAGGTTAATCTGGGATTTTGTTGCCGACACTTTTGGCGGTGGAGGCGGCTTGGCAGCCGAATCCAGGCGCTTTGGTTTGGACCGTTGGCGCGTGCGGACTTCGCTATCCTGCTTTTGAGGCGTGATAGCAGCCAGAACGCGCTGCTCACCTTTGTCCACCTTGATCTCGGTGACGTTGATCAGCGAGCTCATCATGATGAACAGAAGATAGACGATCGGAACGGCAATAACGAGAGCAGCTCCCAATCTCATAAACGGACTGTTGAACATGTCTGAGTCTCCTATTCTCGCTTGGCCGAAATATTGATCACCGTCGCGGCATCGATCTTGTTGATCGTTTCCATGACATCGACCAGCACCTCGGCTTCAGCATCTACATCAGCCTGAACAACAACTTCACCCTTTGGGTTGTCTTCACGCAATTGCTTGAACGTGAAGCCGATCTCGTCAGGCGCCACTTGTTTCTTGTCGATGTAGATATCGCTGTTCTTGTCTATCGCGATCAGGATCGCGAGTGGCTTGACCTGCGCCTTGTTGTCCACTTCAGGCCGGACAATAGGGACACCTGGTTCCTTGATGAACTGCGCCGTCACAATGAAGAAGATCAGAAGGATGAACACAACGTCCAGCATGGGCGTCAGGTTGACATCGTCTTCCGCTCCTCCCCCACCGGCGACTGATTGGCGTTTTCTGCGTGCCATGTGTGTCGCTCCTCTATTCTACAGCCGTAAGGACGAGGTTTACCCGGTCCTTATAGCCTGCATTGTAAGCCGCATCCCGGATCAGAACGATAACACCGCTCTTTGCCTTTGGGTGCGCCTGGATGACAACGGCACTCTCTGGAGTTTCGGCACGCACACGCTCGATATTCGCACGCACTGAACCGATATCCGTCGCCCGGCCGTTCACAGTGATGAGGTTTGTCTCATCGATCAGGATCAGAATGGCTGGCACCTGCTCCTGTTGATCTGTCTCCGGAGCCGGTGGCGGTGGCGGTTCAAGACCCAGAGCTTCTTCCTGCGCGAACGTCGCCGTCACGATGAAGAAGATGAGCAGGATGAAAACCACATCCAGCATTGGCGTGAGGTCAACGTTGGCCTCGTCCGGATTTCTTACCTTACGTCCACGCATCAGCCGATCTCCATCTCGTCTTCGACCCACTGGACAGACCGATCCACACGGCGATCCATGCCGGATGTAAACAGAATGCCAGAGAGCGACGCGACCATGCCGGCCATTGTCGGAATTGTCGCACGGGACACACCCGCAGACATTGCCTTTGCATCAGCACCGTTGGTGATAGCCATAACGTCAAACACGGCCACCATCCCCGTCACTGTTCCGAGTAGACCAAGGAGTGGCGCAAGAGCCACCATGGCCTTCGTGAGCTGGACATTCTGCTCGGCTTTCGCACGAACTTCCGAGACCAGCTTGTCACGCACCCAGTGCGCGAGTGTCGACTTCCGATCGGAGCGGGAACGCCACTCCGCGATCGCTTCCGCGGCCACTTGCTTGTGAGCAAACCTGAAATAGAACAGCCGTTCCAGGATAAGTGCCCACATGAAGAATGTTGCTGCCATGATGACAATCAACACGGGACCGCCACGATCGAGGAAAGCTTGTAGATCTGCAAAACCCATGATCGGGTTCCTCCTCCTCGAGTGAAACGAGGGGGATGGCTTACGCCATCACCCCACGCGTGGATTCCGCTTTCTCAGCAACCAGGCCAGCAGCCTGCTCGTCGAGAATTTGCTGGTTGCCACGAGCCATCGACGAAGCGACAGCGTGGATCAGCAACAGCGGAATGGCGGCCACAAGGCCAAACACCGTTGTCATAAGAGCAACCGAGATACCGCCTGCCATCAGTTTTGGATCGCCTGCACCATAGATCGTGATCGTGGTGAAGGTGATGATCATACCGATAACGGTACCGAGAAGACCGAGCAGCGGAGCAACAGCAGCGAACACCTTGATGATGTCGTTGAAGCGTTCGATGCGTGGTGATTCACGGAGGATTTGCTCGTCAAGTTTGAGCTCAAGCGTCTCGATGTCAGCATTCTTGTTGGTTTCGTAAGCTTCAAACACGCGAGCCAGCGGGTTGCCGGTACCGGCCTGACGGGTTTTCGCCGTCTTGCGCATTGCACCGCCCATCGTGAAGAGCGTGAAGATTTTGTAGAGACCGATCAGGATACCGATCACGGCGAGCACAGCAATAACTGCACCAACCGAGCCACCTTGCTTAAGGCGGTCAGCGAATTTCGGAAGGTCGCCAAGGATACCGAAAAGGTTACCTTTGGATGGATCGACTGGAGCGCGGACGAGTTGGTCCGGGCCAGCATTGATCAGCGAGCCCATTGCCGAGCTGTAAGAACCGGCAGGCTGTTGCTTGAATGCCTGAAGGAATGTGTCGCCGTCATCGCCTTTTTTGACTTCGACGAACTTCTTGCCTTGCGTCGTCGCAGCGGTGAAGACACCAACGCGTATCAGCTCGGCTTCAGCGTTCGAACCATCTGCGCCAATGCCGTCAACAACAGCAGTGAAGGTTTTCACTTCGGACTGCGCGATCATCTCTTGCAGCATGGCCTTGGGAAGATTCTCGAGCTGCGAACGCGTTGGCAATGTGCGGGCTTCTGCAACCTGAGCAATACTTTCTACGCGGTCTGGATAGTTGAAGCTTGCGAACGAGTTCGCAATTTCCGGCATCGTTTCACCAGCGGCTGTACGGAACTGGCCTAGCAGCTCCTGAAAGTCGCCAGCCTGTTCGGAAACCTGGCCTTCAAGGGCCGAGAGTTCTGCTTCGTTGGCGTCAAATTCGGCGCCGAGAGCCCTGCCCTTCGCTTCGACAGTCGCAAGCGCGCCACGCGCTTGGGTCATCTTGGCTTCCTGAGCATTCTTGTCCTGCTGGAACTCGCGAAGGCGAGCCTGATCAGCGGCGGACATTTCATTCGAGTCCCGTTTGATGCTGTCCAGAACCGACTTCAAAGTCGCCTGTGCATCTGCCGGAGCAGCGAGGGTTACTGAGCTGAGACCGAGCAGCGTTGCCGCGCCCAGAGCCTTCAGCGAGGATTTAAATTTAAACATCTTCTATACCTCTTCTTGCCTGGATCGCGCCGACTATTCGACCGAGAACTTCTGGACCGGAGCGAACAGCACGTCTTGTTGTGCCTTGCCCTGCGCGACCCGGATCGCCTTGGCGATATCGGGCACATACTTGCCGCTCAGTGGTTCCCAAGCGCTTGTTGCCCGGTTGTAGCGAGAAGCCTTGCCGTTCGGCGTCAGGTACACGAGTGCCACACGTCCATAGAGGAACATGTCGACAGTCGTCGGCTTGCCGTCGAGGTCGATTTCTTCTTGCCAGGTGCTGATCGTACGACCGTATTCCATTTCAGCCTGATAGGCGTCCATGATCAGGCGATACTGTTCAGCTGCAGTGACGTCAGGCTGCTGCATGATGCCGACGAGACCATCGAGGCGTGCCTCGCGCTCCGTCTTTTTGAATGGCAGATCAGCCGCAACAAAATTCTGAAGATCTTCGATCATGCTCAACAGCATTGGAACTGTCTGGGCAGTGATGTCGTCGATTGAGCCAAGTTGCTCGGTCAGCGAGACAATCTCTTCGCGCTGGCTTTTGACGACCAGCTCTTGTTGCTTGGAGTACAGTTCCGCAGCATCACGGCGCTGCAGCAGCGTACGATATTCGCGAACCATGTCGGTACGCTCATCATCAAGCTGGTTGATTTGTTCTTGGACTTTTTCAGCTTGCCGTGTGGCCTGCTCGCCCGTGTTTAGCGCTTCGCGCAACTGAGCCTGGGCCGGGATGGCCAGTCCAGCAATCAGCGCCACAGCAATAACGCTGCGAGCTGGTGACAGAAGTTTCTTCATGAGGTTTGCCTCTCACTCTCCAAACGGTCGCGCATTTATTGCGCGGAAAATTCGACAATCAGGCATCCTGCTAGCGAAGATGTCCCGGTTTCAATGCCTGGCCAAAAAACACACCGGCCGAGTTAGTTGGAAGTCGCAAGGCTTACGCGCCCGACACCTACCCATTTTTTCTGGAGCGCTGGTCGCTCTCTCGCTCTGACCCTTGCCATTCTGACAACAAGTCCGCAACGCCCTAATTTGCGAAACCCGACGCTAACAACCCTGAACGGCGGGATCAACAAGGCTTTACGATTCGTTTAGAAAATATCCGCGTCCCATTCGAAGGCAACACTCGCAATACAGCGATACCTAGTATTACTATGTTGCAGAGCAGCAAAATGGATGGCTGGGGTGCCAGGATTCGAACCTGGGAATGCCGGTACCAAAAACCGGTGCCTTACCGCTTGGCGACACCCCAACGCGAAGCAGGCGAGATAGCCACTCTTGCACACGCTGGCAACACCCGATCACACGGTTTGAGCGGTCATGTCCCATCAAACCTTGTGACAAGGCGCATGTTTCTTTGTCACATGCTGCCAGGCCTTTACATTTTTATCGATAATCGGCAACGTCCTCGTGACGATCAATGATCACCCCGAACGGAGTTAGCACCCTATGAAAACATTCTTTCTCTCCATGGCAGGTGCCTTCGCGGCCATGCTCGTTTTCATCCTGCTGATGGTTTCATTTGTCGTGGTGCTCATCGCCGGGGCAACGAGTTCCGCCCCCCCAAAACCAGATAAAATTGTTCTGAGCCTCGATCTTAATGCAGAATACCCCGATCAAAGTCCTGTTGGAGGATTGGCAGCTTTTTCACAAACGCCCGGTTTTATAGACCTGCTGACCAAACTTAAGGCAGCCGAAACCGACGATTCCGTCAAAGGCCTCTATGTGAGAGGCGCCATGATCGGCGTCGGAAGCTCTCGCGCGGAAGAATTGCGCCAGGCTTTCCACAGTTTCCGCGACTCGGGAAAGTTCATCATCGCGCATACGCAAGGCACTTACGGTATGAGCGGCCCGTCCGCGCTTCGCTCCATCACGGCGGCCGACGAGATCTGGATACAACCTGGAACCGACCTGTTCGCCACAGGCGTCACTTTTGAGACCGAATTTCTCAAAGGCCTTTTTGACAAGATCGACGTCACCTCGGAAATCTATCCGTTCTACGAGTACAAGAACGCACCCAACACATATAATGAGACCGCCTACACGGAACCACACCGCGAAGCGATGACGGCTCTGGCTGAATCAATCTGGAGTGTCTCACTCCGCGAGATCGCAGAAGATCGCGGCATTCCGGTCGACCAGCTCAAGGCAGAACTCGAAAGTGGCCCGAAAACGGCCCAACAAGTCATCGATCTCAAGATCATGGACAAGCTTGGGTGGCCGGAAGAAGCCGAAGATGCTGCCAAGGAGCGCGCCGGCAAGGATGCCGAGCTTGTTGAACTCGCAGGCTACATCGCGCCAGCGGTCAGCTTGAAAGCCCCCCTTATTGCCGTCGTGGGCGGCGAAGGTGCGATTGTTACAGGCGGCGCCGAGGGTGGCTCACCTTTCTCCAGCCCGCCAGCCTTTGCGTCAGACGCAATCGCCCGCGCCATTCTTGATGCAGGTGACAATGAAAAGGTGAAGGCCATCGTCTTCCGCGTCGACAGCCCAGGCGGCTCGCCCACAGCCTCTGACCAGATCTGGCGCGCCATCAAGCGCGTCCAGGAAAACGGCAAACCGGTCGTCGTATCGATGGGCTCGCTTGCCGCTTCGGGCGGCTATTACGTCTCCGCAGGCGCTGACTATATCATGGCTGACCGCTCGACGATCACTGGCTCGATCGGCATCTTCGGCGGCAAGTTTGCCCTTGAAGGCGCCTTCAACAAGATCGGCGTAACGTTCGACACGGTCAGCGTCGGGGGCGAGTTCGCTGATGCCTATGGAACGGGCAAGTTCACCGAGAGCCAGGAAGCTGAAGTGAAAGCGTGGCTCAAGCGCGGCTATGACCGGTTCCTCGGCATTGTCGGCGACGGTCGCGGCATGACCTATGATGAAGTGAATGAAATTGCGCGTGGCCGCGTGTGGAGCGGCGAAGATGCCATCAGCAAAGGCCTGGTCGATGAGATCGGTGGATTCATGGATGCCATTGAAAAGGCCAAGGAACTCGGCGGCATCGAGGCCGATGTCACGCCACGCCTGACCTACTATCCGCGTCGCAAGTCTGGCTTTGAGGCCCTCGAGAGCATCTTCGGTGTGTCCGAGGAAAGCGCGAAGGTCGCCTACATGCTTGGAACTGTCGCCAATGACGACCGCCTGCAGGTACTGCTCGAAGAGATGACCGCGGCAGGCGCGGCAAATTCAGGGCAGATGATGGCCGTCGGCCCGCGCATTCGCGAGCACTGATAATTCAATCGATCTTTACCTTAAGGCCTGCCGGGAAACTGGCAGGCCTTTTGCACACCCGGCCCCCAAGCCTTCGCGAGACCGTTATAGTGTGCAATAGCGGCCCTGCCCCTGTTACCCGGCGCCCAATCTGGGCCAAGTAGAGAGATACGAGTTTACCCATGAAAGTCCTGCTGACCGGTGCTGCCGGATTTATTGGAAGTGAACTGGCGCACCGCCTCCTATCTGAAGGTCATGATGTTTGCGGCGTCGACTGCTTCACACCTTATTATGACGTGCAGCTGAAACATGATCGCGTCGCGCGCCTGACGCCTTTCCCATCGTTCGAAATGCATCCGATCCGCGTCGAGGATGACGACGCGATGAAGAAGGTGTTTCACGATTTCATGCCGGAGATTGTCGTACATCTCGCGGCTCAGGCTGGCGTTCGCTACAGCCTCGACCATCCGCGCGAATATATCGACGCAAACGTCGTCGGCTCATTCAACGTGATTGAGCTGTCCCGTCAGACAGGCGCTAAGCATCTCGTCATGGCATCGACCAGCTCGGCCTATGGCGCGAACCAGAAATTCCCTTTCGAGGAAACGGATGCCGCGCCGCATCCCCTCACTATCTATGCCGCCACAAAGCTTGCGAGCGAACTGATCGCGCACAGCCACTCCCATCTCTACGGCACCCCCACAACCATGCTCCGCTTTTTCAGCGTGTATGGACCATGGGGCCGACCGGACATGGCCTTCTTCCTGTTCACCGACAAGATCTTCAAGGGCCTCCCGATTGATGTCTTCAATCACGGCGACCTATTGCGCGACTTCACCTATGTTGAAGATCTCGTAGAGGCGATCCGCCGCTTGATGGACACCCCGCCTGAAATGGGCGCGCCAGTAGGACAGAACGATTCCCTGAGCCCCGTCGCGCCCTACCGCCTCGTCAATATCGGCAATGAGACACCCGTACGCCTCATGGATTATATTGAGGCCATCGAGGATGCGATTGGCCGCAAGGCCGTTAAGAACATGATCGGCATGCAGCCAGGTGACGTGAAGCAGACCTATGCTGACGCCAGCCTGCTGAAGGCACTCACGGGATATGTTCCGACAACGGATGTCAGAACCGGTGTCACCGCATTCGTCGAATGGTACCGCGCGTATTACAAGCCTGAATAATCGTCGAGCCCACTGGCTTCAGCGATCTCACCGAAAATATCGGGCAGCGGCGCCTCTAGCGTCGCAGTCACACCTGATGGACGCTTGATTTCCAGCTTCAAGGCATGAAGCATCAGGCGCGGGGCTCCCTGCAGGCCTGTGCCATATATTGTATCGCCGAGAATCGGGCAGCCGAGATGCGCAAGGTGAATGCGTATCTGGTGCATGCGACCTGTTTCCGGCGCCAGCTGTATCAGCGCATGTGTTCCTGACGCCGCGAGCACCTTCCAACCAGTTCGGGCGGATTGCGCCCCTTTGCGACCTGGCCGCGCTACAATCATGCGCGCGCGTCCGCCCTCCTGCACCTTCACCAGCGGCGCATCGATCACGCCTTCGCGCTCGCTCGGTATCGCACCACTCACCATCGCAACATACGTCTTGCGCGTCCGCCGCTCCGCGAACTCGGCGGAAAAGAAAGCAGCGGCTGGCTGTGTCTTCGCCACGATGATGACACCCGATGTGCCGGCGTCCAGCCTGTGCACAAGCTTTGGTCTCTTTCCGTTGGACCGCGCAAAGGCGACCAGAAGGGAATCCAGAGAACGGTCAATGCCCCGACCATCTTGAACAGGCAGGCCCGATGGCTTGTCAAAGCCAATCAGGTCGAAGTCCTGATAAATCATCAGTCCCCGCATGTATTCGATATCTTCGGCTGAAATGTCCGGCACTGGCTTGTTACGCGTCATTTGCCACCCTGCTTACGTGCGCGTATGGCGGCGACTTCCTTGAGCCTTTCAGCTATGGGGCGCTCGCGCCCTTCCCCCTTCGGCTGGTAGTAGCGCTCGCTCTCCATCCCGTCCGGGAAATAATTCTGCCCCGACACACCCTCTTCCGTATCATGATCATACTGGTAGCCATCTCCATAGCCCTGATCCTTCATCATGGACGTCGGCGCATTGAGGATATGCTTGGGTGGCATGCGGCTGCCCGTCTGCGCCGCCGCGCGACGGGCCGCTTTATAGGCCACATAAGCGGCATTCGACTTCGGTGCCGTTGCAAGGTGGATCACGGCATGGGCAAGCGCAAGCTCACCCTCAGGGCTCCCCAGTCGCTCATAGGTCCGCGCGGCCTCGCCGCAAACCATAAGGGATGTGGGATCGGCCAGGCCGATATCCTCGCTTGCCATCCGGATCAGGCGCCGTGCCAGGAAAAGTGGGTCTTCGCCGCCTTCCAGCATTCGCGCAAACCAGTACAGCGCTGCGTCCGGGTCAGACCCGCGAACAGATTTATGCAAGGCCGAGATGAGATTGTAGTGCTCCTCGCGGTCCTTGTCATAGGCAGGCGCCCGCTTCTGGACCGCCGCACTCAATTCCTCCAGCGACAGGAGGCGCGGCGCGCTCGCCATCATGAAAGCCTGCTCGGCCAAATTCAGCAGATAGCGACCATCGCCGTCCGCCATGTCGATCACGGCTTGCCGCGCGCGATCAACAACCGGCAGCGGCCGCCCCTCCAGCGCTTCAGCCCGCTGCAACAAAGTCTCCATCGCCTCCGGCTCCAGCCGCTTCAGCGTGAGAACCGCACAGCGCGACAGAAGCGCGCCATTGATCTCGAAACTCGGATTCTCCGTCGTCGCGCCCACGAGAGTCACTGCGCCGCTTTCGACATAGGGGAGGAACCCATCCTGCTGGGCCCGGTTGAACCGGTGGATCTCATCAACGAAGAGCAGCGTGCCCTTTCCCATGTCGCGGCGCGCCTGCGCCTTGTCAAACACGGCGCGAAGGTCCTTCACGCCCGAAAAGATCGCGCTGATCGCCTCGAACTCGAGATCCGTCTCCGCGGCCAGCAGCCGGGCAATCGTGGTCTTCCCCACGCCGGGAGGGCCCCACAGGATAATGGAGGATAAACGCCCGGCCTCAAGCATCCGGCTCAGCGGAGCGTCCGCACCGATCAAATGGTCCTGGCCAACCACATCCACCAGCCGCGCGGGCCTTAAACGGTCCGCGAGTGGTCGCGGAGCGGACTTGGAAAGGCCTGAAGCAGCAAACAGATCGGACATAAAGCACTCCTAGGCGGGAACTGGCTGCATGATAAGGTAACCATGGAGGAAAATAACATGTCGATAGAGATTAGTCCGTCAGGACAGCCATTCGCCGCATCCGTTACCGGGCTCGACCTGTCCAAGCCTGTATCGCCTGATCTGGTGCAGGAGATACGCAACGCGTGGCTCGAACACCACGTTCTCGCCTTCCCCCGTCAGTCCTTGAGTGATGACGACCTTGAGCGTTTCACGCTCTTGTTTGGCCCCTTCGGCGATGACCCCTTCATCGCGCCTATTCCCGGCCGAAAACATATCATCGCCGTCAAACGTGCCGCAGATGAAACGGCCCCCATATTTGCTGAAAGCTGGCATACCGACTGGAGTTTCCAGGAAACGCCGCCGGCCGGAACATGCCTTTACGGCATTAGCATTCCGCCCGAAGGTGGCGACACACTCTTCGCGAACCAGCACCTTGCACTCGAACAGATGCCCGAAGCGTTGCGCCAGAAAATCGAAGGCCGCTACGCCATTCATTCTGCCCGCAATGCCTATGCGCCATCCGGCTCCTACGGCGAATCTGACAGAGCCGCCGGTCGCTCAATGGATATCCGTCCTTCAGAAGACGCAGATGCCACTCAGCGCCACCCCCTGATCAAGCCCCATCCTGAAACCGGTCGGGACGCACTCTTTGGCTGCGCCGGCTATATCATCGGCATTGAGGGTATGGACCCAGCAGAATCCTGGGATCTTCTGAGCGAAATCTATCGGTGGCAAACGCAGCCGCAATTCCAGTATCGTCATAAGTGGCAACCGGAGATGCTGCTAATGTGGGATAACCGGAGCCTGCTCCACATGGCAACTGGCGGATACAAAGGCCACGACCGTCTGTTGCATCGCACAACAATCGGTTCGGCCTGACGCCTTCCCTGTACGCTCAATCAGGCGTAGCGTGTTTCCCATAAGAATAAAAATAACATGGGAGGATACTATGGCGGACACCCTGCATCAGGTGGGACCTGACATACCTAATCCGTGGGATATCCCACTCGAGACACTCGATGTGTCGAGAGCGGAGCTCTTTCTCCACAATCGACATGGCGATTATTTCCGGCGCCTCCGCGAGGAAGACCCGGTTCACTTCTGCGAGAAAAGCCAGTTCGGCCCCTTCTGGTCGATAACCCGGTATGAAGACATCATGGCCGTGGATTCAAACCACCGCGTGTTCTCCTCCAACCGGGATATCGTGATTGGCGACGCCCCGGACGATTTTGATACCCCCATGTTCATCGCGCAGGATCCGCCAATCCATGACGTCCAGCGCAAGGCGGTCCAGCCCGCTGTCGCGCCGACGCAGCTTAGCGACATCGAAGCCCTGATACGCCAGCGCGTGTGCACCATTCTGGATGCATTACCAATCGGGGAAGAGATCAACTGGGTCGAACATGTCTCGAAGGAGTTGACCACGCAAATGCTCGCAACACTCTTCGACTTCCCCTTCGAAGACCGTCACCTCCTGCCCTACTGGTCCGACGTCACAACGACTTCTGAAACCGTAGGCATCGAAGTCGACATGAAGCATCGCGAGGCCGAACTCCACAAATGCCTCGCCTATTTTATGGGGCTCTGGAAGGAACGCGCCGCCCAGCCGCGCAAATTCGATTTTATTTCCCTGTTTGCCCATGATCCCAAGACTAAGGACATGATCAACAATCCGATGGAGCTTCTGGGCAACCTCATGCTGCTGATCGTTGGCGGCAATGACACGACCCGTAATTCCATCTCTGGCGGCGTCGTCGCTCTGAATGATTTTCCGGAGCAATACGCTAAATTGAAGGCCGATCCTTCCCTCGTTCCAAACATGGTGTCGGAAATCATCCGCTGGCAAACGCCGTTGGCACACATGCGCCGAACTGTACTTGAGGACGTGGAGTTTCAGGGGAAACAGATGCGCAAGGGCGACAAGGTCGTCATGTGGTATGTTTCAGGTAACCGGGACGGCACCGTTATCGAAAACCCCGACCAGTTCATGATCGACCGGGCGAACGCACGCCGGCATCTGTCGTTCGGTTTCGGAATCCATCGCTGCATGGGCAATCGCGTGGCAGAGATGCAGCTACGCATTCTCTGGGAAGAAATCCTCGCCCGCTTTGATCATATTGAAGTCGTCGGCAAGCCGGAGCGCGTCCTGTCGAATTTCGTGCTTGGCTTTGAGAAGGTGCCGGTAATCGTTCACGCGCGCTAGGCTGATTAGAGGGTCACGGTGCCTTGGATCATGTGCCCGTTCCGCTCAAGTTCGATATTCCATGTATGGGCATCGGGCTTGAGCAAGGCCTTCAGGTCTTTGACGGACTTTGTCTGAACGCCATTCACAGAGCGGATGATATCACCGGGCCGGAAATAACCCCGCGCCACCGAACGTCGCAGAACCGAGTGCACATAGATGCCAGACCCCTTCTGGAAGGGATCGAGGCCATTCTCTTCCGCAAGGCGGGGTGAAAGCTCAACGACACGCGCGCCTGAGAATACATTCTGGCCTTCCAGCAAGACGACATCGGCTTCGGTTGCGCCCGGAGGCGGCGCCAGCTTGACCTTCTTGGTCATCTGCTTGCCACCGCGCAGTAAGGTCAGTTCCGTTGTCTCGCCAGGGCTCTTGATCGCAGCCAGGAACTTCAGCCCCTTTTCGTCAAACACTTCGCGACCGTCGATGTCAGTCACGAGATCCCCACGGCGCAATCCTGCGCGATCTGCCGGGCCATCATCATAGACTTCCGTGACCATCACGCCGATGGGGCGATCGAGGCCTTGCGCCTTCGCCATATCATAGCTGACTGTCTGACCGGCAAGTCCGAGCCATGGCCGCACAAACGAGCCCTCATTGATGGCCGCATTCACGACCCGTTTGACCATTTCGGCCGGGATAGCGAAGCCAATGCCATTGGAACCACCGGAACGTGAGAAGATCGCTGTGTTCACGCCAACCAGTTCGCCTTTGGTGTTGATGAGCGCCCCACCGGAATTGCCCGGGTTCACAGCCGCATCGGTCTGCAGAAAGAAGGCATAGTCGGAAATGCCGACATCCGTTCGGGCGGTTGCCGACAGGATGCCGCTCGTAACCGTCTGACCAATACCGAACGGGTTACCAATGGCCAGAACAAGGTCACCGACCTGAGATGCGCGCGTATCCGCGTAGGGCAAGGTTGGCAGCTTGGCGCCATCCGTGTCGATCTTCAGGACGGCCAGATCAGTACGCTCATCTGCGAGGACGAGTTCTGCAGGATATTCCCGGCGGTCACTCAGTACGACACGAAACGATTCAGCACCTTCCACGACATGATTGTTCGTAACGATCACCCCATCCGCCCCGACGATGACTCCTGAACCCAAGGAGTTCTGCACACGCTCGCGAGGCGCCACACCGCCGGAAAAGAACTGCTCCATCGGTGAAACACGCGAAGTCACACGCTTCTGTGTGTACACGTTTACGACTGAAGGAGAGGTCTGCTTCACCAGTGGCGCAAACGAGAGTTCCATCTCGGTGCGGCTTTGAGGGACGATTTCCTCGGCTTCGGCAAACAGAGGCAAAAGCGCGACGATGAGAAGCGCCAGAACTGCCAGACCCGCTACAGCCAACAGTTTCGAGATGTGTTTCGTCATAAATAGTGAGTGCATCATGACTATGGCTCTATTGCGGCATCACGCAGGAGGCAATTCGTCAATATATGACATTTCAGTCAGAATGCGTTGAGGCTGCATCGCGCTCGCTTAGGGAGCGAAGGTTTGCTGCATGACTCTCCCGACTGATCCGATAGAAGCTGACGCAAAGGATCATCAGGCTCCATGCGATCAGCAGCGATATCGCGTAACCCCACCCGAGCAGCCTGATGGACTCTTCGGTTGCCCCTGCCCCGCCTCCACCTTGGGAGAAGCCTGCCACTGCCAGCACTAGAGATGCAGTCATCACTCCGGCACCTTGAGAAAGTTTGCGAATAAAGCTGATCCCCGCGAAGAAAATGCCTTCCGATCGCCGGCCTGTCTGGAGCTCGCTGTCCTCCACGATATCCGCGACCATGGAACCCATCAGCATCTGTGTGGCGATGATCAGACCGACATCAAAAATCGTGACGAACAGTATGAAGTTGAAGAGTTCCGAAGAACCGTTTGGTGGCAGGAAACCCATCAACCGGAGGATCACCGGCATGGGTGCAATTGTGAACGCAAGGATGCCAATCGAAATGGCCCCGCGTTTCTTGCCGAATGTCTTGCCAACCATCGGTGCGACCACCAACGCGAAAACGGCTGATGCGTAAACGCCAGCCGTCAGGTTCGATATCTGGGTGTTATCGAAGCCCCAGAAGATCGTATTGATGTACTGGTTCAGTGTCGCCGAAATACCTGTTGCGATAAGACCAAACAGGGTCGCAAGAAACAGGGCGCGGAAAGACGGATTGGAAATCGTCTCGTAAATCTCTGAAAAGATCAGTCCCATCGTCATCTTGCGCGAAGCAGGCGGGGCTTTGAGGTTGGGAATGTGGCTATGCGTCCCTGCCGCGCAAACCAGTACGGCGAGAAAAATACAGACAGCCGCAATGGCGCCATAGGTGTTCCAACCAGCAACGTTGAAGACGCCTACCGGTATGGCTTCAGTGGGTACCAACAAGTAACGGAACAAGAGGATCTGGATGGTCAGCCCACCAAACCAAGCAAAAAAGTAGCGAAGGGACATCAATGAGGTCCGTGCGTCATAGTCCTGTGTAAGCTCCGCCGCCAAGGCTTGTCCGGGAACTTCATAAAATGTGAAGCTGATACGCACGAGGATGGTCATGGCCACCAGCCAAGGGAACAATTCATTACCGGAAAGACCCACCGGCGGATTCCAGGCAAAGTAGTAACTTATGGCGACCGGAATCAGTGCGGCATACATGAATGGGTGTCGCCGCCCGAAACGCGTACGCATGTTGTCAGACCAGTAACCGACCACCGGGTCGGAAACGGCATCAACAATCAAGGCAATGAGCAAGGCGGCTGCAACTAGCCCCGCGTCTACGCCAAGAATGTTGCTGTAGAAGAATAAGAGAACATAATCGAAACCGTTATTCTTGATGCCTTCCGCGGCGCCGCCAATACCAAAGGCAAGACGCGTTAAAAAGCTGGGAGTACCAACAGTCGCTGTTGTCATGGGGCGGCCTTTTGGAATCTGTTAGATCGGGCGCTACAGCCCCAAAACCATTTTTGACATGATGTTGCGCTGGATCTCGTTCGAGCCCGCGTAGATCGATGTCTTGCGATAGCTGAAATAGCTCGGCACGGTTGTGACGACCTCAATCGGCGTTGGCGTGTCGGCGTTCGCACCTTCGCGGGCCAGCTCCATAGTGTTCCGCACAAATGGCGCCCCGTAGGTGCCTGCCGCTTCAATCGCAAGTTCAGTGATCGCTTGCTGCATTTCCGAACCGGCACATTTCAGCATCGAGCTTTCCGGCCCAACCGCCTCTCCTGCCGACAGCGCAGAGAAGATACGCTGCTCCGTGGCATCAAGAGCCTCGATTCCGATCTCCATTTGCGTGAGCTTGCGTGCAAAATCGGGGTCATTCAGGAGATCACCGCCAGTTACGCTATCGACCTTCGCCAGCTTACGTACCTTCTTCAACATGTTGCGAAGCCCCGGCGCATAAGCATTGCCGCGCTCGAACTGCAGGAGGTACTTAGCGTAGGTCCATCCCTTATTCTCTTCGCCAATCAGAGATTCCGCTATCGGAACGCGTACATTCTCGAAGAAGACCTGATTGATTTCCTGCTCGCCTTCCGGTGGGCCGTCGAGAGTGGGCAGGGCTGAAATCGTGATGCCAGGCAGGTTCATCGGAAAGATAATGAAGCTGATGCCTTCCTGGTTTTTACCGCTCTTGTCTGTCCTCACGAGGCAGAATATCCAGTCAGCCCATTGTGCCAGGGTGGTCCATATCTTCGACCCGTTCAGCACATAGTCATCGCCATCGCGCACTGCACTCATTTGCAGGGACGCGAGGTCCGAACCAGAGCCGGGTTCAGAATACCCCTGGCACCACCAGACATCGGATGAGAGAATTGACGGGAGGTGTCGCTTCTTCTGCTCCTCTGACCCGAAAGCCATGATCACCGGCGCAACCATCGCCACGCCCATAGGGCTGACAATGGGCGTTCCCGCTGAGGATAGTTCCATGTTCAGAATATACCGTTCTGATGGCGTCAGCCCGGGGCCGCCGTATTGCTCAGGCCAGTTCGGCGCAATCCAGCCCTTTTCATAGAGCTTCCTTTGCCAGGAGACCTGCCCTTCCTTGTCCAGATAACCATTCTTGGACAGAGCCATCTTTGCCCGCAGGTCAGGCGTATAAGCTTCCGCAATCCAGTCGCGTACTTCTTTTTGGAACGCGGTATCTTCGGGCGTGAATGACAGGTCCATCCTCTGGCGCTCCGTATTATTCTACGATGTCATAATACTGGATTTCGGGAGCTCCGCCGAGGACGGCACCCAGTTTCGGACCAGCCGCCTTGAAATATTCCGTTTGGCCGTGCGACTTCAGCGCGTCGGCAGAAGCATACTGCTCCATGAAGATATAGTCGGTTTCAGATCCCTTGGTCTTGTACAACTGGTACGTCAAACAACCGGGCTCGTTCGCCTTGACCTTGGCCATCAGATCCTTGGCAACCTGCTCAAATTCGGCCTGCTTGCCGTCCTGAATCTTGAGTTTCGCAACAACGCCAATCATATGGTCTCTCCCTTTGGTACGATTTGTTTTCCCCACACTATGGGCTTCCCTGTCCGGGGCAAGCTTGACCTAGGGGCGCATTCTCCAAAAAAGACGGTTCACGCTGAGGACTGCACCGGAATTAACAAGCCCGGCACTCCGGGTCGGTCATTCCGTGATGCGCTTTTTGCTAATCAAATATAGTATTTCCGACCGCATCTACGTGAAATTCGTGTATTGCGCGTAATTTGGAACGGTACTTGCTCATGTCCCGTCGAAACGAGCCAACTTACAGGATTCACAGTGGAATCAAGCGTCATCCCTCTTGAGAGAACAGATATCAGGCCCGATGCCTCACACGTACTGGCGGTGATACCGGCTCTGAATGAGGCGCGGCATATCGAGACTTGCATCCGCTCGCTCATGACCGGTGATATCTGGCTGCACAGCGTGCCGCTCGTTGTGGTGGACGGTGGCAGTACGGATGGCACAGCAGAGATCGTGGAAGGACTTATCTGCGAATTCCCCAACCTCAAAATTCTCTACAATCCTGAGCGGTTCCAGTCGGCGGCCGTCAACCGCGCAGTGACTGAGTGTGCCGATGCGGACACCCGTTTCCTCGTTCGTTGCGATGCCCATTCCGTATTTCCTCAAGACTTCATCCTGTCAGTCACAAGCGCCCTCGTTCACACCAGCGCCGCTTCGGTTGTCATCCCAATGGATGCTCGCGGCGAAACCTGTTTTGAGAAGGCAAATGCCTGGATCGTCGACACGCCGCTCGGCTCCGGCGGATCAGCCCACCGCGGCGGGCACCAGTCCGGCTATGTCGATCACGGCCATCACGCCGGCTTTGATCTTGCCGTTTTCCGGTCCCTCGGTGGCTATGACGGATCATTCTCGCATAACGAAGACGCCGAGTATGATGAACGAGTCGCTCAGGCCGGCGGTCGCATCTACCTCGATGCCACCATCCGCAAGATCTACATCCCACGCTCGACTGTTAGGACGCTTGCCAAGCAGTATTTCAATTACGGAAAAGGCCGCGCGCGGACTATATTCAAACATCGCCAGAGACCAAAAATTCGCCAGATGTTGCCGGTTCTGGCGCTGCTCGGCAGCGTAGCCGGGCTCCTGGCCTCGCCCTTTTTTCCGGTCGCCATCATCCTGCCCTTTGGTTATCTCGGCATACTTGTTGCTGCGTCAATCATCGTCAGCGTCTCGAAACGCTCTACTTGCGGGCTTCTTGCAGGGCTCGCGTCGGGTACGATGCACATGAGCTGGGCTGCAGGATTCATCAAGCAATCCCTTGTGGGGGCTCGATAATCAGGTGAGGCAGGAAATTGGCGTTTATCACGAAACCATTATAAAGAGAGAGATTGACCAGAAAGTCACCATGTCCAGATTGCCACAACTCTTGCAGAGGTCTTTCCTGGAACAGTTCGGGCGCCTAACGCGCTCGGCGACGTCCCTGCGCGCCCGGATTCGTGCGGGCAGTGCGCGTGGCATCCATCTGGAAACCCCGGCTGTGGCGCAATCCGCCCGGACTGCGGTGACCCGTGTGACATCGGCTCCTGATGGAGAATGCCTTTACGCCATCGGCGACATTCACGGCAGGCGTGACTTGCTTGAACGGCTGGTCGAGGAAATCGAAGCCGATTCGGCCAATTTGCCTGAAGGGACAACCGTCACGCTTGTCTTCCTTGGCGACTATATTGATCGTGGATTGCAATCCCGAGATGTCATTGAATTTTTCCTCGGAGACCGCCTGGATAAGTTCAACACGGTCTTCCTGATGGGCAACCATGAAGAGGCATTCCTCAAGTTTCTTGAGGATGCCTCCTTTGGCAGCCAATGGGTTCGCTTTGGAGGTGGGGAAACACTTTACTCCTACGGTTTTCAGCCACCGAATACACGCGGAAGTCTCGGTTCACATGACGCCATGGCGGCGGCCCGCGATGCCTGGGCCACGCTGTGGACGGGCTTTAAGGAAAGGCTGCCTGAAGCCCACCTCGACTTTTACCGATCCCTAAAGCCCTACTATACAGCCGGCGACTATTTGTTTGTCCATGCTGGCTTGCGGCCTGAAAAGGCCATGCAAGACCAGACCATTCGCGACATGCTCTGGATCCGGGACGAGTTCCTTGACGACACGAAGCAATTTTCGCATCTCATAGTCCACGGGCATACGCCAGCCGAAGGTATATTCCGTGATAATCGCCGCATTGGCCTCGATACTGGGGCCTTCCTGAGCGGCAAATTGTCTGCGGCAAGGTTCTTCGGCAAGGACATTAGCTTTCTGACCACCTGAGTGTGTCAGTGTGAAACGATGGGCGCCTTTAAGCGCCTCTGTATGGAGATTTCAAAATGTCGCTGCTTCGTTCGGCAATTTTTACGGCGATGATCGCCATGTTCATGTTCATGACAGCATGTGAGTCCGGCGGGACGGCTACCCGTCAGGTAGTTGATGACTCCGCACCGACACAGGCCCAAACGAATACTGCTTATACTTTGGGCACGGGCGACAAACTTCGCATCAATGTGTTCGGGCAGCCCGAGCTTTCAGGTCAATTTGTAATCGACGGAACAGGCGCAATCTCCCTTCCATTGATCGGTCAGGTCGCCGCGACGGGCAGTAGCAGCCAGGAACTTGAAACCGCAATCGCAGAGAAGTTGTCTGACGGTTTCCTCCTTGAGCCACGTGTCAGCGTGGAGGTGACAAATTACCGCCCGTTTTACATCCTTGGCGAAGTGGGCCGGCCCGGGGAATACCCCTTTAATTCCGGCCTGACCGTTTTGAATGCTGTAGCCGCTGCTGGAGGTTTCACCTATCGGGCCAATAAGAAGGTCGTGTACATCAAGAGTGTCGGCGCTGAGCAGGAAGTGAAGTACGAGCTGAACACCAACACAGTTGTGAAACCCGGCGACACGCTTCGCGTAAGCGAGCGCATCTTCTAGGTTCTAAACGAATCAGTCAGCCATAACCAAACATATGCACGCCCGCGTGTCCGATTCAGGGACACGCGGGCGCTTTCATATTGTGCCAGTGTTTTGAGCAGTGTGTCTCGTATCGATACACAAAACTCGTCAAAAAGCCGAGTATGAATGAATATTTATCCAATACTTCCCCAGAGAGGCGAAAACGACAGAAAATGTATACAACCAGTTAATTATTTGCGGAATTCGCGGTATAACGATTGCAAATCTGGGCTCGAACGCAATAAGCGTGAGAGTTAGATGCGGCAGGAAATTTGCAAATAGGTCGAGTGGACGCGGCCGATTAGCAAAACCGCAAGTAGATTATTAGGGGACCAGAATGGGCTTGAGATTAAGTAACCCGTCAAGGCAGGCAGAAGCCGCCGCTTATGCAGCAGCGACAATGCGCCAGCCTTCGAGTGGCGATCATGCGCAATTCAAACGACTTGTCGACATTGTTGTCGCTGGCGCCGCGCTCTTGTTTTTAGCCCCGCTCATTTTCGCCATTGCGCTTCTCATCCGCCTGCAGGATGGCAGCCGGGCTTTCTATTCCCAGAAGCGCTACGGCCTGAACGGCGAGACCTTTAATTGCTTCAAGCTGCGCTCGATGGTTCCAGATGCCCGCGAGCAACTTGAATACTTGCTGGCAACGGACCCCGCCGCTCGTGCAGAGTGGGACGAAACACAAAAACTGACAAACGATCCGCGTATCACTGTGCTCGGCAACTTCATTCGTAAGACGTCAATCGACGAATTGCCCCAGCTTTACAACGTCCTACGCGGCGACATGTCTCTCGTCGGCCCACGTCCGATCGTCGAAAATGAAATCGTTCGTTATGGCGAAAGCTTCCGCGCATATTGCTCGGTCCGTCCGGGCATAACAGGCCTGTGGCAGGTCAGCGGCCGTAGCGACACAACCTATCCGGAGCGTGTCGCAACGGATGTGGAGTATGTGCGCAGCCGCTCCTTCTGGGGTGACATCAAGATCATGCTTATGACTGTTCCTGCAGTCCTGATCTCCAAAGGCGCGCGCTAAGCTCCCCAGGTACAGTGTATCGAAGCCCGGCCCCTGTAGAGAGGCGACAGGCATTGTCCCGTATAAGAACTGTCATCATTATCAGCGTCGTATGCGTTCTCGCCGCGATAATCCTGATCAGCGTGAACTCTCGGACGTCCACAAGCACAGTGCTTAGCCCGGACAGGGGCGATGGAGCATCCTTCAACCTGTCATTTAGGGACAGTTTCGATAAGGAAGACTGGTACATTTCAGACTTCACCCTGAAATCAACCTTCTTTCGGGTCGGCTGGATCCCGGCAAATGTTCACTACCATCCCCCAAGTATTTCGCTCGAACTTAATCGCAAACCTGCGCCTCCGCAGCCTTTCTCTGGTGCTGAAGTTCAAAAGCTCGGCTTCTATGGCTACGGGCGCTATGAAGTTGTGATGCAGGCCGCGCCCGGCTCAGGTGCAGTCTCGTCCTTCTTCACGCACACGGATGCCACGTTCGGCGACCCCCACGACGAAATCGATATCGAATTTCTCGGAAAGAACACGCGGCAACTTCACGCGAATATTTTCACGAAGGGAAAGACCCGTGGCTCCATCTACATCGACCTGCCATTTGATGCCGCCGACGAAGTCCACCTCTACGCATTCGACTGGCAGCCGGACAAGATTGCCTGGTATGTCGATGACAAGCTCGTCAAAACCGTGACGTCACGCGATCGCCCTATTCCAGAAACGCCAGGACGGATCATCATGAATATCTGGACCGGCACACCGCAGCAATACAGCTGGCATGGCGAACCGACCTTCGAGGATCCCACACAAGCAAGCTATTATTGCGTCAGCTTCCGCAAGGCAGGCGACGCGAGCCCGCAATGCTCTGATACATTCATTAAATGAGGTTCTGAAGCGAGGGGGCTCAACCGCTGGCACGCACCATTTTCGCAAGATGGCGCATCCAGCCGGGCCTACTCTTGGCATCGATCTTCCAACTCATGAGACGCCGCTTTCCACTCTCAGGGAGAAGCCCAAAGAGCCCCCAGAAGATATAAGCAAACAGTAACCGCACACCCGTTGCATGACCTTTCTCGTAGCGTGCCGATCGGCGAGCAAGCTCCTTGATTGAATCGCCCTCAACTGGATGCTCATCCGGCGCGAACAGTATCGAAACGAGACGTTCGTGGATGTTGTCGGGGTCATCCGCACCGAGATCGGCTGCAACACGCAGGCCTAAACGATTGGAATGCTCCCGTATGGCCCGATAGCGTTCCGCATCATGAGCAATGCACCAGCGCGACCGCTTGGCATAGGCGCTGCTGAAGCGCGAATGCTGGCTTCCATGTAGCCGATATCCCGAGATCGGCGTTTCAAAGCTGCGCGAAGCTCCGTAGAGCGGAACGACAGCCGACAGATAGCCATCCCCGCCCTGCCGGAAGGCCTCCGGGTCCATCGGCATGGCATGCGCAAGGTGCTGCCTTGAAAAGACGAGTCCCGAAGTGATCGTGCCACGGTAGCGCCCGGCTGACCTGAGCTGCTCGGAAATATCACCGTCAGCCAATGGCATGGCGGGTGAAGGATGAATGCCGCTGAGGGCCCCTGCTTCATCCATGTAGCGCATGCGGTAATGGTAGATCGCAACATCGGGCTCGTAGTTCGACAGAATAGTTTTGATTGCGCCTGGCAAGAGGCAGTCGTCAGCATCAAGGAACATGACAAGTTCTGCAGTGGCGCGACTGAAGCCTGCATTGAAGCCGGCGCCATGCCCCCTGTTCACTTCCTGGAAAACGGTGGTGATCCGGTCAGCATATTCGCTGATGACATTGCGGGAATTGTCAGTCGAGCAATCATCCACCACAATCAGCTCAACGTCATTATCCTGCGATAAAACGCTATCTATGGCAGACGCAACAAACTTTGCGTAATTATAGTTCGTGATGATGATCGAAAGCCGTGGCGATGCGGTCAGCCCGGCAGACAGTTCAGAAGGCGTTGTTGAAGGCGTCATTTACCGGATCTGCGTTGTAGTTGAAGTTTCTGTCAACAATGCAGGATCAACGCCAAAATGATTCGGTGCGCACCATCTATGCAGCCAAGCGCAATCAGCCAAACAATGAAACCATGCCCGCGATAATACCGGCCCACATCAACGCACTGAGGCCAATGATTATGAGCAGTCGCGCCCATATCGGCCACTTATCAGGGGCGCCTTTGTCGATAAATCCCGCCTCTGGACGCATGTGCGCGTCAACAGAATAGTCGATAGAAGATCGACGGGACGGAAAGGCTGGGTTCGGAGTCATCATCGTATGTTTGACCAACCAACTTTAACGACAGCTTAAAAAAGCGTGCTTTGCGTTCAGCCCCTATTCATACAGCATGCCCGGAAAATCGGGCGATAATGCGTTCAAAACTCGTGCCTGACGCCTTGGTTCCATGAAACTATAGAGAGGATAAGGCTGAGAATCCGTCAGGCCGTGTGACGAATGACGACCGGCACCCGCCCTTCAAGCTTGCGCGCCCCCGCTCCCATTGTCGTCATCGCCCCAAAATAGAACAGGTTCACCAGCGTATTGAACGTGCTCCAGAGAGAGGATTCCGTGAAGGTTGATGTGAATATGATGACCATCGTGATCAGCAACGCCGAGCTGTCCATTCCCGGCGCCCGCAGCCAGCTCACGATTGTCCGCTTCATGCACCAGCCCAGAATGAATACAAACAGGACGAGGCCGACATAGCCAAGGTGAACGCGCACTTCCCAATACGCATTGTGGAAGGTCAGTTTCGTTCCGAATGCCTTGAAATCGTTCTCGTTAATCGTTTGCGCCGCGCCCACATCATACTGCCAGAAGCCCTCAAGCCCCAGGCCCAGCAGCGGATGCTCCTGACTAACAAGTTCCGCCTCGCGCCAGATCAGCGCCCGGCCGGAGAAAGTGGAGTCCTTACCCAAAAGCCCGAGGAAATCATCCATGAGGGTGTTTTCCGGCATGCTCAGCACCACCATCGCGCTGGCGAGTGCAACGAATGCGGCAAACATCGCCAGGGACAGACGCAAATGGCGTATCCTGCCAAAGCTGATCCAGAAATAGCGAACACCAATCATTCCGGCGATACCGACAACAGCGAAGACCAGTGATGTCGCCGAGTGCGCAAGGTATTGGTAGACGAAACAAATCGGCACGAAGGCAAGGCCCAGCAAGCGGATCCATATAGGCTCCTTGTCGTTGAGCGCGGTAACGAGGCTCATCAACATCGCAAACAGCATCTGCATGGCGAGCAGGTTCTTCGAGCCATAGGCGCCACCATCTGCAAAAGTGCTCAGTGTAGGCGTCACGTAGATCGTGGTAATCATGCCGGCAAACATCAGACAGCGCAGCACTTGTCGCGTATTAAGCCGCACGCCGATCACAATGATCGTTAGCGGGGTCAGCAGCATCAATATACCCGACCGAAGCGCTTCAGAAGGATAGGGAGACCATGTGAACGACAAGAGCCCGAATATTGGCAGAAGGAAAAGTGGCCAGCATTTGAACAATACCGGCATTACCTCCCGATAAAACATCACTGTCAGGCCGACAAAATAGGCCACGAGCAAATAGCGGATTGCCGCGACACCATCCAGCGGCAGATACGTCACAAAGAACCAGAGCGTGATGATCGCCTGCTCCCACAGAGGAGCCGACCGGCCCGAACTGTAGAGATTGCCAAACCCCACTACTTCCTCTTCACTGACCTTGATGGGCTTGACCATGTTCATTTCACGCGTGCTCCGGCGAGGGCACGCGCTAAAACCTCCGAGAAGACCCCCTCAGGCTGGATAAACACCTCGTTGGGCAACTCAAGCAACCTGTTGCGGTAGCTCTCCAGAACAGAACGATCTTGCATCACAGCCGCGATCAAGTTCGGCAATGTCTCAGAAAGGGGTTCCGAAATCGTGAAGCCGCAGGCTTTCTGCTCGATCCAGGCGGCGGTTTCAGTATCCTGAGGCGCGATGGCTGGCGTTGCGAAATAGCCGCCTTCATAGATCCGGTTCGGCAGCAGCCAGACAGAATTATATCCCGCCTCCATGAAGTCCCCTGCCCAGACAAGGTCGAGGCCTTCATAGATACCGGAAAGGTCTTCGGGAGACCGGTAGCGGCCCGCGAAAGTCATGTTAGGCCGCGCGTCTATGGCCGGCTCGAAGACGGAAATCTCTTTACGCGCCGGCTGGCCATGGAGCCGAATTTCCAGCTTGTCCGGAAATCGATCAGCCAGATCGCAAAGTAGGCCGAAGGACCTCTTGCACCTGAGATTGCCCACCCACCCCAGCACAAAACGTCCACCATTCTCCGAAACGGCGCCATGATGAGACGCCGGACGCGGGCCAAAGTCACTTCCGGCCGCCAACCTGTTCTCAATGAGGAAGGGCGTGTAGAGCCCCCGATAGTGTTTCTCGAAATGATTGGTGAGAAATGCAGGGGAACTGACAACCAGACCAATTGTCCGCTGCAATAGGCTCTTTTCGACCCGTCGCAATGCCTTTCCGATAAAGTCTTCACGTGTCAGCAGCCGGTGAACGTCCAGGCTCTCATAGACGACCGGCGTCTTGAGCCGGGTATAGTGCTTGGCCAGAAATGCGCAGGCCAGCATGTCCAGATTGCGCGCATAAATTACATCGACTGAAGCCAATGCATCGAGAGAGTTGGCCGCAACGCGGGCGCCTGAGAATATGCGCAACACACGTTGGAGAAACGCCCCATCCCGTGTCTTGCCCAGATCCACATTGTCCCAGTCGGTCGCCACATCATCCCTGCGCCGCATCATGAAGCCAGTCACCGCCAAGCCATCATCCTGCATGGCCTGGACGCGGCGCCTTACAGCGGCATCCCCGGCATCATGACCAAAAAAAGCGACCTTGGTCATTACGAGCCCTTGCGCGTCCCCTTCCCCGGTGTGGATCGGGGGCGACGGTACGCCGCCCTGATCACCAACATGTCTCATAGCTAGTGCGTGGATACTTCACTGGAAGATCCCGTCTTCACCTGTGGCTTTTCGGGTTTCACAGGAGCAGCCATCGGATTCGGCGCAGACGTCATGCCGTTCGACTTTGCCGGTTTGTTACGGCCGAAGATTGAGCGCTTGGTCTCCATCGAATAATACTTGCTGTAAGCCTTGTAGGCAGCGCCAGGATCCTTGTGATGGCGACGTTGCGTCAGGTCGACCATATTGAGCGTGACGCCAAGGAGGTCGGCATTGAAAGTCTTAAGCAGAGTGAGCGACTGACGCACAGCCGAGCGCAGCGAACGACGCCAGCGGATAACAAGAATTGTCTTGTCGGTCTTGCCAGCAACAACACGCGCTTCGGCCATCAGCAACAGCGGGCCCGTATCGATCAAGATAAGGTCATACATCGAACGCAGCCGCGCGAGCAGGTCATCAAAAGCCCGCGTTCCGAACACATCATGCGGCACATGGCCAGCCTTCGACAGCGGCAGGATATCCAGCATGCTGCGACTGTCCTTGCAGATGGCATCAGACAGTTGGCCTGCACCAAACAGGTGCTCAATAAAGCCAATCTCTGGCGACATGCCTGCGGCGTCCGTCAATTGGCGTCGCCGGAAGTCGCCATCAATAACGAGCGTGCGCGAGCCCGACATGGCCGACATGCGCCCCAGGCTTAAGGTGAGACTGGTCTTACCTTCGTCGGGTAGCGAAGAGGTGATGGCCACGGTTTTCGTCTCGCTGTCGAGGTCCGAAAACGCAATCGCAGCCCGCAAATAGCGAATACTCTCTGCAAAGGCAGACAAGGGATTGTCGACAAGGAAGTCCGCCGGATTGGTTTGCGAGAACGGCAGCAGGCTTGTGCTGCGGATCAGCGGGACCGATCCGATGGAGTTCACGCCCAGCTTGCGCTCGATATCGTCAGGCGAGCTGATCTTCATGTCGAAGATCTCTGCAAGCAAGGCGAGGCCACCGCCGATTATGCCGCCAAGCATGGCGCCAATAATAAGGTTCAATAATTTTTTCGGCGAACTTGGCGAATCCGGCACGGTGGCGGTGGACAAGATGTTGGCGTCAGCCTGGACCAGGTCGTCCTGTTCACGCGTCTCCTTGGAGCGACTGATGAACTCTTCATAAAGGACACGGCTCGTTTCGGCGTCACGCTCAAGTTCACGCAGCCTGACAAGATTGAGGTTGTTGCCCCGGAGTTGTGCAGTCGATTGCCCAATATTGGAGTTGATGCTGTTGATCTGGTCCTGCGCAGCCTTGACCTCGTTTTCAAGGTTTGCCGCGATCCGGTTCACTTCGGCTTCGATCTGCTTTTCGATATCAGCTGCTTCGTTACGCGCGCCAATCAGTTCGGGGTGCGACGGGCCAAGCGTGGTTTCCAGCTCGGCAACCCGGCGAAGGATTTGGGCCCGCTGAGCTTTCAGACCTGAAATCACTGGAGAATCCAGCACCTCGGCAATCGCGTCTATGCCGGCACCACTGTTAATCTGACGCCTCATGTTGTCATAGCGCGAACGGGCACGGTTCAACTGTGCCTGCAGTTGGCTCTTCTGCGTCGTATTGTAGGCAATCTGTTGCTCGGTGAGCGTGGCACCTTGTGCCGACAAGAGACCGGTTTCAGCCCGGAATTCCTCGACGCGCTTCTCCTTGGCTTCAACCTCGTCGCGCAGGCCAGCCACGCGCTCAGACAGCCACGCCGTAGCACGGCGGGTGGCCTCGAGCTTTGAATCGAGTTGCTGTACCCGATACTGATCAGCGACCGCATCGGCGATCCGCGCAGCCGTTTCCGGTGACTGGCTAGTGACTTCGACTTCAATCAGATAGGTCGTCCCTATACGACTGATGTGCACCTTGCTTGTCAGTGTGCGCGTCACCGACTCCAGGATGGCGGCTTCACGCTCTGCAGGGCTCAAGTTGGCATATGGAACGGTGTTCTTAGGCGGGTGCCCCGTCCAGACGCCAATCTGGCCTTTAGTCATCTCTATCAGGCTTGGCTTGTGTTCCCTCAGAGTCCAGTTGAACTCTGGATCTTCCGACAGTTTCAGTTTGGTCGCGACCTTTGTCAGCAGCGACTTCGACCCCATCACCCTCACTTCAGTATCGATTGTCGCCGTGCTGGCCGCGAGGCCGCCAAGCACGCTTCCGAGGTCGATGACGTTCTCCTTGTTCGTGTCGAGCTGGAGAATCGAGTTCGCCTTGTAAATCGGCGTCTGCGTGAAAGTTATGTACGCGACAGCAAAGAGCGTCACGAGGAATCCAGTTACGATAATCCAGAACCGGCGATAGACGGTGCCGATCAATGCCTTGAAATCGATCGGCATGTCATCGGAACTACCACCGCCGCCGTGCGGCATGTTCTGTGAGGGAATTTCAAGACTGTAAGTCTTAGTCAATTTACTACACCAATTCGTATCTGGAGTGATCTCGAAGCCGGATCCGGGAAAAATCAGGGGAAGAGTTTGATACCGACGCCAATAAGATTGACATCAAAGGACGGATTACCAAAAACACTGTTGCCGCTGCTGTCACGGTTGAGGTGACGCACGAACGTCTCAAGATGAACACGGCGGTTCATCTTGTAGGCGGCTCTCAGAGAATAGTCCGAGATATCATCTGACCGGTTGATTTCCTGGTAGTCATAATTTGAGAAGTCCGCTGAAGCGGATAGGACGATATTGCGACGCAACTCATGGTCGACGTTAACCCCATAAGTCGTCTGCAGTGCGCTAGGCGCTTCAAACACGCCGATATCAACAACGCGCCGACCGGCCTTAAAGCCGACAGTTGTCAGACGCGTCGGGAACCATTGAACGCGACCATCGACCGACACGCCGTCGACGTCCTTAAAGAATGGATCGTCCTTGTTCTCACTCAAATAGCCAACGTTCACGTCACCGCGAACAAGGGAGTTGAGTTCGAAGTCAACACCGACAACCGCTGTGTAACCTGACGAGTCGCGCGAGCGCAGCGCGCCACCCAGCAACTGGTCTTGGTCGTAGGACTGCTCACGTACAGTCGCCTGCGTATAAATGGCGACGTTTGGCGACAAGGCGTAGGACAGTCGCGACCGGGCAGACGTTACCGTGTTGTCGCGATAGTCCTGGTCAATAATGATGCCGGTTCCAGCCTGTTCACCGTCCTTGAAGTTCTCTTCCGCAAAATCGATCGCATTGTACCAGCGGAAGCGGTCGCTCTGGTAGTTGGCGTCCAACGACCCGCCCATTCGGGTATACTCGACCGGCGCATCAAGGCCGACGGCATTGGCTAGGTCCGTTCTCGCTTCGATGATGTCCTGGGCAAATACGGCAGCACCAACCGAAATGTTGCGGTTCACATCAAGCCGACCGCGAAGACGGGCGCGCAGATCGTTCGCCGATTCATCACCGGTATCGATATATTCGCTGCGATAGGCTGACACTTCAGCGCCAATCTCGTGAACACTCCAGTTCGTGCGCGCTGCGACATCCACGCCGATACGCACGATCGTGTCGGAAATCTCATTATTTTCGGTGGCTTGAACGTTGTCAGTATAAGTCGCCGATCCGTTGAGACTGGAATCCACGAGAAACGCGCCAAGACGGATAGGCTCTGGATCATAGGCCGGCTGGCGGCGATCAAGGACGGCCTCGTACTTTTCGCGGCTGTAATAATTCTGCCCCTGAGCGGATGCAGCTGTGGCCAGAATTCCGCCGGTCGCCACGCTAAGCAGGCAGAAGCGCTTAAAGTTAGACATTACTGGTATTCCCCTGAAAAATTTTCTGTGTCGGTATCGGTCCGGATCATATCTGCGGCGGATGCAATCCCGGGACCATGTTTAACAACGCTCTGCGAATGACCTGTCCAACGACATGCCGGCCGCCAAAGACCACCAACACGCGTCGCACATGACGTGAAACTCGGGACACCCTATGCACCAACCGGATGAAAATGTGCTGAACAGGATTGGCGAAATTGGCGCCAAAAACCGATTGGACGCCGTCTTTTCCTTTATTTTGTGAGTTTCTTGCAGGTGGCAAAGTCTTGAAAACTGTTAATTTCAAGAAACGGGCACTTGTTGATCTGCGTGTCTCTGGCATCCCCCAAACCCATTTTCTATGCGTCCCGCCGAGACGGGGTCTATCAATACGGATCTGGCTAAACACTTTGCGCCTTCTGGCGCTAAGTCTTCAGGATCAAAATAAACCCCACCTGTAATAGTATTTGCAGTCGGAGCCGCAACACGCCGACCGCAAGTAAAAGCTACACTGTTCATGGTTAACTGTCACCCTTTCGTATCTGCAAATTCCAGCAAGACCAAAGGCCAACGCAGCCCTGCCGCGAGACTGTGACTGGTCATTAAGCTATGTCTGGCCGCAGCCGTGCGATTGCGTCAGAATGGCATGCGGCTCGCATCAGAGCTCCCGAATCCATTTTTGAGCCTGCATGATCCCCCTTATCCTGCCCCGCATCCGCACAGTCCCTGACCACCTGCGGGCCACCCGCCCGTGACAAGCGTGGACTGTATCACAATCGGCGCCGGTGCGGTCGGCCTGGCCTGTGCGGTGGAATTGGCCCGACGCGGCCAGGAAACCTATGTGCTGGAAGCTGCGCGCGAGATCGGCACCGGCACGTCATCGCGCAACAGCGAAGTGATTCATGCGGGTCTCTATTATCCAACAGGCAGCCTGCGCCATCGCATGTGCGTGTCAGGCCGCCGCAAACTCTACGCTTATCTCACCTCCCACGGCGTCGCTCACAGCCGCATTGGCAAGATGATTGTCGCAACCAATCCGGACCAGATTGGAAAGCTTGAGAGCCTTCTCCAGCAAGGGCACAGCAATGATGTCGAAGGTCTGTCGATGCTCGATGCGGAGACGGCGATGGCTCTGGAACCCCAGCTCAAGTGCGCTGCGGCGCTGATGTCGGCCGAGACCGGCCTTCTCGACAGCCACGGCTACATGACGGCGCTCCGGAATGAACTGGAAGATCTCGGCGGCGCGGTTGTGCTCGACGCCCCGGTTCTCGGCATCACGATCCTGCCGGATGGTCAGTTCAAGCTGCATATTGGCGGTCGCGACCCCCATGAAATCACCACCCGCCGCCTTGTGAATAGCGCCGGCCTCTATGCACACCGCCTCGCCAGCACGATGGAAGGCTATGACGCGTCGCTCCTGCCGGGCTTCACCCTCGCAAAAGGCAATTATTTCAGCTGCCAGACGCGTCCTGCCTTCTCGCACCTCATCTACCCCGTCCCTGTCAATGGCGGTCTTGGCGTCCACGTCACGCTCGATCTCGCTGGCCAGATGCGTTTTGGGCCGGATGTGGAATGGCTCGGCCACGACAACCCAGACCTCATCGACTACCGCGTGGATGCCACCCGTTCGGATGATTTCTACGAAGCCGTTCGCCGCTACTGGCCGGGCCTGCCCGATGGCGCCATCGTGCCTGACTATGCAGGCTGCCGCCCCAAACTGACGGGCCCGAATGAGCCAGCAGCCGACTTCCGTATCGACGGCCCCGCCCTTCACGGCCATGAAGGCCTCGTTCACCTGTTCGGAATAGAATCACCCGGACTGACGAGTTCGCTGGCAATCGCAGAATACGTTGCCGACAGCCTTGGACAGCACCATGCCTGAACAGACCGCGCAGATCTTTAGGACACGAAACCATTGTTGATCGAAATCTGCGTCTGCACGTTCCGCCGGCCGTCCTTGGCCGACACGCTCCACTCGCTGGGCAAGCAAATCCTGCCGGAAGGGGCAACGCTGCGCATTATCGTCGCCGATAATGACGAGACGCCCTCAGCGCAAGATTTGGTGACCCGCTTCGCTGAAGGCCTGCCCTTCCCCGTCCACTATGTACACGCCCCCAGCCGGAACATCTCGCTGGCCCGGAATGCCTGTCTGGACGCTGCCAAGGGCGAATTGCTGGCCTTCATTGATGATGACGAGATCGCACCGCCAAACTGGATTGCCGAGCTTTACGCCCTGCTCCTTCGAGGCCCCTATGACGCAGTCTTTGGACCCGCCATGGCGGAATATCCGGCCACAGCACCCGACTGGATAAAACAGACCGACTATCATTCCAATGTGCCGACACGCCGGAACGGCACGGTCCAGACGGGCCATACCTGCAATGCCCTCATCCGCACCAACGCGCCCTCATTCGCGGGCCAGCGCTTCCTGCTGGAGAGGGGACGCACCGGCGGCGAAGATACAGAATTCTTCTTCCGTGCATGGCGCGCGGGCGGTCAATTCGCCATTGCCGAGGACGCAAAAGTCTACGAGCCGGTTGATCCTTCCCGTCTCGCTTTCCGCTGGATCGCCAAGCGCAAGTTCCGCTCCGGAATCACATACGGCCGCCTTGAAAGAGGAAGACTATCCCTCGCCAAGGCGGCCGTTTCAGTGTGCACGACAATCCTCAAGATTGCCTACTGTCTTCTACGCGCCTTGCTGGCAGTCTTTTCCAGCACGAAGCGTAATTTCTGGCTCCTGAGAGCCGTGTTCCACGCGGGCGTCATCACATCGATCCTGTCAGTCAAGGAGCAGGAACTCTACGGATAACGCCCGATACGGATCAGGCCTGACGGCTACTCAGCCGCCATGGGAACGTCTACAGCCGACAGCTCGGTGTAGCGCTTCAGATGATGGTCGACATTGCCGAACTCGGCATCAATCATGGTCAGACGCTTGAAGTAATGGCCGACAGCCATCTCGTCCGTCATGCCCATACCGCCGTGGATCTGGATCGCCTGCTGGCCAACAAAACGCCCGCCCTGGCCGATCCGCACTTTTGCGGCCGAAGCCGCTTTCTTGCGGGTCACTTCGTCTTCATCAAGTTTCAGCGTGGCCATGTAGGTCATGGAAACCGACTGCTCGTGTTCCATGAACATGTCGACCATACGGTGCTGCAGCACCTGGAACTTTCCGATAGCCGTACCGAACTGCTTGCGGTTACGCGAGTACTCAACCGTCATTGCGTGAGCAACCTTCATCGCGCCGCAAGCTTCGGCGCAAAGGGCTGCAATCGCCTCGTCTGCAACGAGCTCAATGAGCGGCAAGCCGTTGTCGACCTCGCCGATCACGGCATCGGCGCTGACAGCCACGTTCTCGAAATACACTTCCGATGCGCGGCGGCCGTCAACCGTCGGATAATCACGCGTCGTAACGCCCTTGGTATCCTTGGCAACAACAAACACAGTCACGCCCTTGGCATCGCGGCGATCACCCGAAGTCCGGGCTGTCACGACGAAATGCGTGGCCCAAGGTGCACCGATAACGACCGCTTTGTGACCGTTCAGGACAAAGCCCGAACCATCTTTCTTGGCGGTGGTTTCGAGGTCAGCCAGGTTATAGCGGCCGCGTGGCTCTGCATAAGCAAACGCAAAGATCGCCTCGCCCGACATGATGCCGCCGAGATACTCAGCCTTTTGCGCATCGTTGCCGCGCTTCAGGAAGCCGCCGCCGCAAACAACGCTTGGCAGGTAGGGCTCGACCACGAGGCCTTTGCCGAATTCTTCCATGACAACCATGGCGTCGATCGGGCCGCCGCCGAGGCCGCCGTCTTCTTCGCTGAACGGCGCCATCAGCAGGCCCAGTTCGGCAAACTGCGCCCACATTTCCGGACGCCAGCCGTCTTTCGACGCAACGACCTTGCGGCGTGTGTCGAAATCATACTGCTCCCGGATCAGCCTCGAAAGGCTGTCGCGGATCATGGTTTGCTCTTCGGTGAAATTGAAATCCATAAAGTTTTCTCCCTGCCCCGTGTGCCTTAAAGGCCCAGGATCATTTTGCTGATGATGCCGCGCTGAATTTCGTTCGATCCGCCATAGATCGACGTCTTGCGCATGTTGAAATAGGTCTCTGCCACGAAGTGCGAGTGATCCGGGCCAACACCCAGTTCATTCGAGCCATCGGACTCCATGCCGGCCGTGTAAGGCTCGGCATAGTTGCCCACCGCTTCAAGCGTCAGCTCGGTGAGGCGCTGCTGGATTTCGGTGCCTTTGATCTTGAGGATCGAGCTTTCAGGACCAGGGCCCTTGCCGGCCGATTCTGCAGCAAGTGTGCGCAGTTCGGTGAACTCCAGCGCCGTCAGGTCGATTTCGAGCTGGCTGATCTTGCGTGCAAATTCGTTGGTCTGAATCAGCGGTTCGCCATCAACAAGCTCGGTGCTTGCAATTGCGCGCAGCTTCTCGACACCGCGCTTGGAACGGGCAACGCCCGCAATGCCGGAACGCTCGTGAGCGAGAAGGAACTTGGCGCATGTCCAGCCTTCGTTTTCCTTGCCGACAAGGTTCTCGACCGGCACGCGAACGTCCGTCAGCCAGACCTCGTTCACTTCGTGACCGCCATCGAGCAGTTTGATCGGACGCACTTCAACACCCGGGGTTTTCATGTCGACGAGGATGAAGCTGATGCCTTCCTGCGGCTTGGCAGCCGTCGGGTCGGTGCGGCAAAGGAAGAAGCCCCAGTCAGCGAACTGGGCGAGTGTCGTCCAGGTCTTCTGGCCGTTGATAACCCATTCGTCGCCATCGCGAACAGCGGTGGTCTTAACGCTGGCAAGGTCAGAGCCGGCACCAGGCTCGGAATAGCCCTGGCACCACCAGACATCACCCGAAAGGATGCCGGGAAGGTACTTCTGTTTCTGCTCTTCGGTGCCGAATGTATAGATAACCGGCGCAACCATCGCCATGCCGAACGGAAGCGGCATGATGGCGTCAACGCGCGCATTCTCTTCCGACCAGATGTAGCGCTGCGTCGAAGTCCAGCCTGTGCCGCCATATTTCTTAGGCCAGGCAGCTGCAGACCAGCCTTTCTTGCCAAGGATCTTGTGCCAGGCGAGGAATTGCTCGCGTGTCAGGTCTTCGCGCGTGCCGACGCCTGCGAGTTCCTTGGGATAATTTTCGTCGATGAAGGCACGTACTTCATCCCGAAAGGCGATTTCCTCGGGGGAAAATTCAAGGTTCATGGGTGGACGACTCCTCCGGACAATTTTTGAGTGGGGTGACTTGAACCCTCTATGTCAGTCAAATGTGGCCCGTGGCAAGGTTACGCGCACGTAAACGTAAACTTTGCCGCAGCTTTTCGCTGCATTTTCGCAAACTAACCATGCAGAATCAGGAGGCGGCAGGTTCCGCAATGAACGGCGCACATGCGGTCTTCAGCAGGCCGATGGCCGAAGCTGATCCGAGCCCGCCACCCGTCTGGAATTCGAGCTGCATGAGCGGACGCAGGCCAAGGCGCTCAAGCGCCGCCTCATGCGCCGGGCGCTGCGTGCTATGCGAGGCGAGACAATGGCTGATGGCTTTTGGGTCAATGGCATGAACCACACCGGCAGCAATCGTCGTCGCAAATCCGTCCAGCACAACAGGCACACCCTCATGCCGGGCAGCGATAATGGCACCCACGCAGGCCGCAAGTTCCCGGCCACCAAGGCAGCGTAGGGCCTCAAGCGGATCGGACAGGTGCCCCCGGTGCAGTGTCAGGGCGCGACTCACCAACTCGCTGCGTCGTTTGGAGATAGCCAGGGGCGTATGATTGCTGGGGCGAACCCAGTAATCCGGCGAACCGCCATAAAGCGCACAGGCAACAGCCGCCGCCGCCGTCCCAACGCCCGCACCGGATACGGCAAGGGCCAGCAGGTCCGGCTTGTCCTCGATGGCCTCAAATCCGAAAGCAATCGTCGCGGCGCATTCGCGCTCCGACATCGCGGCCGTCTCGGCAATGCTGGGGGTTGGCCTGTCCAGCGCCAGTTCGAACACGCGAATATTGGCGCCAGCCTGGGTCGCGATGGCCGACAGCGGGGCCTTTCCTTCCCGCAGGGCATCGACGTGAGCGCGTGTGTCGACATCGCTCGACAGCGACACGCCCTCGTCCACAAGACCGTGCGAACCGGCGAAGATTGCCAGTACCGGGTTTTCGATGCGGGGCGGATACCGGCGCTGCCAGTTGGCCAGCCATTCAGCTGCTTCACCCAACCGACCGAAATCGCCCTCGCGCCCCATGGTCAGGAGTGCCTCACGCACTTGCCTGCCGGGCTCGGTATCAAGCGGAATCCGCTTCAGAACGAGCGCACGAACATCATCAAGCGGCGCTGAGGAATTGGCAGGTTCAGTCACGTCAGTAAGTCTCCCGGTCCCGCGCAAATGGGGACAGTGCGAATCTATCAGAGAAAACGGCTATTGCACGACAAGGATTTGTTACCTTGAAGCATGGCATACTTGCCCATTCTGCTCCATGAATTACGATGTATATTGATGACCGACCAACCAATAAAGACCCCCTGTATCAAAGTCTGCGCAATCGACGCCTCCACAGGGTGGTGCCTCGGTTGTGGACGCACCCTGCCCGAGATCGGCGGATGGATGGCCATGGGAGGCGATTCGCGTGATCTGGTGATGGAGGCGCTATCCGAGCGCATCTTGAAACTGCAAACCATGGGAAAACGCTGATCGTGCGGGGCTGGGTCGCAAACACGGTTTCGATGGTCGCGGCAGCAGCCATGATTACAGCCGGTGTCGTCATTTTCATCGTGCCAAAGCTGCAGGAAAATCACGCGGCCGCTGAAACGCCGATCGTCGCCAGCGCCGTCGTCTCCGCTCCAAGGGCGGCATTTGACAATGCCGCCATTATCGACCGGGAGCCCGACGGGCACTACTGGACGCGCGCCGATGTGGATGGTACGGCGGTCAAATTCATGGTCGACACAGGCGCCAGTACGGTCGCCATCACTTTCCGGGATGCCCAGCGCATTGGCCTGAAACCGGAAGACCTCGATTTCAAATGGGAAATCCGTACAGCCGGAGGGATCGTCCATGGCGCAGCCGTCACGCTGGAAAAGATCAGCATTGGCCGTGTCGAGGTCGATAATGTCGAGGCCATGGTATTACGTGAGGGGCTCGATCAGTCCCTGCTCGGCATGACCTTCCTTAGCGAGCTTTACTCCTACGAGTTCCGCAAAAGCCAGCTCGTCATACGCCAGTAACCGGCTTGCCGTCCTTGCCGACGCCAATACCGATTTCCCAGGCAAAGCGCCCGTCCTCGCCAGCCCAGCGCGCATACGCCACGCGCCCATCCAGACCCGCCGCATTCATAAGGTCACGATACCAGTGGGCCTCGCCCGCATTCAACTTCTGCGGATGCACGCCCCAGAGCAGGCAGGCCTGCCGCAAGCGTTGGTCGTCGAGCGAGCCATATAGAATTGGCGCCGCCCCCCTCACGCGAGAGAAACGTGCCAGCCGGTCAAACGCTCCCGTACGCAGCGCCAGTGCCGACGCACCAGCCGCCTCCGCCATCGCCTGCGCCGTGCGCGCGACCACATCTACAGGGCTTTCATCATCGGCATCCCCGTCGAACTGTTCAATCGACCGGCGATAGTCCTCTGCATTCTCTGTCGCGCGGATAATGCGGGACATGATCGCAACTGCCGTCGCTGGATGGCGTCCCACCGCCGTCTCCGCAGACAGCATCACCGCATCGGCGCCCTGATAGATCGCCGTCGCCACGTCGCTGGCCTCGGCACGCGTCGGCGCCGCATTCTCGATCATGGATTCCAGCATCTGCGTTGCGACGATCACTGGCCGCCCCGCCGCCCGCGCGGCCCGCACGATGCGTCGCTGGATCACCGGCACTTCCTCTGGCGCAAACTCCACGCCCAGGTCGCCGCGCGCTACCATCACTGCATCCGCCGCCTCGACAATTGCCAGCAGGTTCGTGATCGCCGCCGGCTTCTCAAGTTTCGCAACCAGTGGCGCCCGGCCGGCAATGATGGCTTTCGCCTCCAGCACATCCTCAACCGTCTGCACGAACGAGAGCGCGACGAGATCCACGCCGATCTCCAGCGCAAAGGCGAGATCGTGGCGATCCTTGTCCGTCAGCGCTTGCACCGGCAGCGCCTTGCCCCGGACGGTGAAACCCTTCTTGTCGCCAAGCTTGCCGGGCACTTCGGCCCGCACGCGCGAGTTGTCGCCAGCCTGCGTCACCGTCAGGATCAGCTTTCCGTCATCGACCAGGATCGTGTCGCCCTCTTCCAGCATTGCCACGATCTCGGCATGCGGCACCGGGATGGCGTCTTCTCGGTCCGTGCTCTCGGCCGCAATCAGGTCATATTCTGCCCGGAAACCCAGCCGCATCGTCCCACCGGGAAAACTACCCACACGTACCTTCGGCCCCTGCATGTCAGCCAGCACAGCCAGTGGCTGGCCCGTCGCCGCTTCGGCCGCACGCACAGACTCAAGCGCCTCGCGGTGTGCCTCATGCTCGCCATGGCTGAAGTTCAGCCGGAAGATGTCGACACCCGCTTCTGCCAGCGCGCGGATTTCCTTGCGCGACCGACTGCCCGGGCCAAGCGTTGCGACAATCTTGGCATTCTCACCGCGTAGTCGGTTCTGGCCCATTCTTCATCTCCCCTGCCGCACGGTGCGCTTATCACGTCATATGCGACTCGTGGCCGGTCCACCAGTCGTTATGATAGCGCAAACATTAATGTCAGGCGACACCATCCGCAAGAATGGCCAGTGGGTCATAGTTCAGGATTGGCGCCAGCCAGCGTTCAGCGGTCCGCATGTCCCAGCCCTTGCGGCGCGCATAATCCTCAACCTGGTCCCGTTCGATCCGGCCGACAGCAAAGTAAACGCTCTCAGGATGCGCGAAATACATGCCCGACACACTGGCCGCCGGCGTCATGGCGAAGCTGGATGTCAGCGACACGCCAATCTGGTTTTCGGCATCCAGCAGCTTGAATAGCGTCGCTTTTTCCGTGTGCTCCGGCTGACTCGGATAACCCGGCGCCGGGCGGATTCCGCGATACTTCTCTTCAATCAGATCCTGCGGATTCAGGCCCTCATCCGGCGCATAGGCCCACAGCTCCCGGCGCACGCGCTCGTGCATGTATTCGGCCATCGCTTCGGCAAATCGGTCGGCCAGCGCCTTCACCATGATGGACGAGTAATCATCACCCTTGGCCGCAAAGTCCGCCGCAATCGCCTCGACTTCCGGCCCTGCCGTCACACAGAATCCGCCGATCCAGTCCTCGCCTTCCGGCGCGATAAAGTCCGACAGCGCAAAGTTCGCGCGCGTATTGTCCTTCACCATCTGCTGGCGCAGCGTATGGAACACGTCGCCGGTCTCCAACTTGATATCATCCCCCGCACCATTGGCGCGCCAGAAGCCCACAACCGCTTTCGGCCGGAACCAGGCCTCGCCAACCAGGCGCTGCATCATTGCCTCTGTGTCCCGCCACAGGCCGCTTGCCGCTTCGCCGACTACCTTGTCCGTCAGGATCGCCGGATACTTGCCCGCCAGATCCCAGGCCGAAAAGTAAGGCGTCCAATCGATATACCGCGCCAGTGTGGCCAGATCGATATCGTCAAACGTCTGAACGCCGGAATAGGTCGGCGCAGGCCGCTCATAGGCATCCCAGTCGATCTTCATGGCGGCGGCCCGCGCCTCTGCCAGCGGCAGGCGCGGCTTGGGCGGGCCATCCTTGCGCGCGTCACGCATGCGCTGGTAGCGCGCCTTGGTCTGCGCCAGGAAACCGGGCTTTTCCGTCTCGCTCAGCAGCGTGCTCACCACACCCACAGCCCGGCTCGCGTCGGACACATGGATCACGGGCGCACACTGGATCGCCGGCTCCACCTTCACCGCCGTGTGCGCCGGACTTGTCGTCGCGCCGCCGATCATCAGCGGCTGCGTCATGCCGCGCCGCTGCATCTCGGAAGCCACATAGACCATCTCGTCGAGGCTCGGCGTGATCAGGCCGGACAGGCCGATGATATCGACGTTCTGCTCAATCGCCGTGTCGAGAATCTTCTCCGCCGCAACCATGACACCAAGGTCGATGATCTCGTATCCGTTACAGGCCAGCACCACGCCGACAATGTTCTTGCCGATGTCATGGACGTCGCCCTTCACGGTCGCCATCAGCACCTTGCCATTGGACACATCAACCGTCCCGAGGCGGATCTTCTCTTCTTCGAGATAGGGCTCCAGATAGGCCACAGCCGCCTTCATCACACGCGCCGATTTCACCACCTGCGGCAGGAACATCTTGCCGGACCCGAACAGATCGCCGACCACGTTCATCCCGTCCATCAGCGGGCCTTCGATCACATGCAGCGGGCGCTCGACAGACTGGCGCGCCTCTTCCGTGTCCACCTCGATGAACTCGGTGATCCCGTGGACGAGGCTGTGCTCCAGCCGCTTGGCTACCGGCGCCTCGCGCCAGCGCGTATCCTTCTCCTGAACCTTCCCCTTCTGGCCGCGAAACGTCTCGGCAATTTCCACCAAGCGCTCAGTGGCATCTGCGTTCCGGTTGAGGATCACATCCTCGACAGCCTCGCGCAGAGCAGGCTCGATATCATCATAGATGTCCAGCTGTCCGGCATTGACGATGCCCATGTCCATGCCTGCGGGGATCGCATAATACAGGAACACCGAGTGCATCGCCCGGCGCACCGGCTCATTGCCCCGGAAGCTGAACGACACGTTCGAAAGCCCGCCCGAGATATGACAGCCGGGGCACGTATCGCGGATCACCTTTGTGGCCTCGATAAAGTCCACCGCGTAATTGTTATGCTCCTCGATCCCCGTTGCCACCGCGAAGATGTTCGGATCGAAAATGATATCCTCAGCCGGAAAGCCAACTTCTTCGGTCAGGATCTTGAAGGCCCGCTGGCATATCTCGACCTTTCGGGCCGCCGTATCCGCCTGCCCTGCCTCATCGAACGCCATCACGACAACCGCCGCGCCATAGGCCAGGCACGCCTTCGCATGCTTGCGGAAAATGTCCTCGCCTTCCTTCATGGAGATCGAGTTGACGACCGCCTTGCCCTGCACGCATTTCAGGCCCGCCTCGATGACATCCCATTTCGAGCTGTCGATCATCACCGGCACGCGCGCAATATCGGGCTCGGCAGCGATCAGGTTCAGGAACGTCCGCATGGCTTCAGCGCCATCGAGCATGCCCTCATCCATGTTCACGTCGATGATCTGCGCGCCATTCTCGACCTGGTTGCGCGCCACTTCCACGGCGTCGGCATATCGCCCTTCGGTGATCATGCGGCGGAATACGGCCGAGCCGGTCACGTTCGTGCGTTCGCCGATATTGATAAAGCGGGTGGAGGCAGATGAAGTCATTTGCGGGTGCGTCCCCTGTCGAGCGGCCAGTTGCCGTCAGGAATGTCAGTGAAGCCCTCTGTGGGCTGATTGTACCAGTAGATCCAGGCTTGCTCGCCGGTCGGCGCGCCTCGGTCATCCAGCAGCGGAATTTGTTGTCTTGTATAGAGCGACGTCGCCGGATCGTCCGTCACATCCTCGAACTCATCCATCGCGCCGATGATCGAAATATCGTTCAGCGCATAGCGCACGCCATGGCAAAGCTGCTCGCCGTCAACAACACCCGGAAAGCCGCCAAGATCCAGCAACCGCCCCCGGAACCGGCACGGGCCGGAAAACGTGCCCGCCGATTCCAGCGGCAAGTCTGCCGGCATGCCCGCAGCGCCCTGCTTCAGCAGGCCATAGAACACGAACAGGTCGCCTTTCTTGACCGTTCCGCCCGTCATGATGCCAGCACGAACGGTTCCAGGCCGGAAAGGCGCATGTCATGCGAAGTCGGCGCGGGATCACGTGGCTTGAGGCCCTCCGTCGCCTTGGCAATCGCCGCGATATGCTCAGGCGTCGTGCCACAACAGCCGCCGAGAATGTTGACAATCCCGTCCTTCGCCCAACCGCCCACGGCGCCGGATGTCTGGCCCGGCGTCTCGTCATACTGGCCCATCTCGTTCGGCAGGCCCGCATTCGGATAGGCCGCGACCAGCGTGTCGGCCACGCGAGATAGGGCCGCGATATGCGGGCGCATCAGGTCGGCCCCGAGCGCGCAGTTAAAGCCGATGGCGAAGGGCTTCGCATGCCGCACCGAATTCCAGAACGCCTCGACCGTCTGGCCAGATAGCGTGCGCCCTGACCGGTCCGTGATCGTCCCGGAAATCCAGATCGGCAGCTGTTCCATGCCCTCGGCTTCAAGGTCCATGATCGCCTTGATACAGGCCTTGCAGTTCAGCGTGTCGGTGATCGTCTCTATCAGGTACAGATCCACGCCGCCCTCGTTCAGCGCCTTCACCTGCATCCGGTAGGCCTCGTAGACCTCATCGAACGTCACCGAGCGGTGGCCCGGATCGTTCACGTCAGACGACATGGACAGCATCTTGTTGAGTGGCCCGATCGAGCCGGCCGCAAAGCGTGGCTTGTCCGGCGTCTTTGCCCTCCATTCATCCGCCGCCGCCCGTGCCAGTTTCGCGCCCTCCAGATTGATGTCGCGCACGGCCTCCGCGTCCAGCTTGTAATCATCCTGCGCAATCGTCGTCGCCGAGAATGTATTCGTCTCCGAAATGTCCGCGCCCGCTTCGTAATAGGCATTGTGCAGGTCGGTCACGATATCCGGCCGGGTCAGGCACAGGATGTCATTATTGCCCTTCATCTGCCCCTCATGGCCAATGAAGCGCTCACCGAGGAAATCGGCCTCGTCCAGCCCGCGCCGCTGGATCATCACGCCCCACGATCCGTCTAGGATGAGGATGCGTTCCTTGGCGGCGGCTTTCAGCGCGGCGATACGGTCTTTACGTGTCATGTCAGGGCCTCATGCAGCCTGTGCAGGCTTGGGTTTCATGCCGAGCAGGCGGCAGGTCGACAGCGCCAGTCCCGCCCGGTTCAGCGTATAGAAGTGAAAGTCGCTGACGCCTTCATCGGCCAGCTTGTGGCACAGTTCGGCGGCCACGGTTGCCGTTACAAGGTCTCGTGTCTCATCATCGCTGTCGAGCCCGTCATACAGCCGGTCGAGCCACGCAGGAATCGTCGCCTGCACCATGCCAGCCATGCGCTTCAGGCCCGCAAAATTGGGCTGCAACATGATACCCGGCACCAGCGGCATCGTGATTCCCTTGGCACGCGCCTTTTCGACAAAGCGCAGATACGTATCCGGTTCGAAAAAGAACTGTGTGATCGCGCGCTTGGCGCCTGCATCCTGCTTCGCCTTGAGGAAGGCAAGGTCCTCGTCCCATCCGCGGCTGTTCGGGTGGGGCTCCGGGTAGCACGACACCGAAATCTCGAACTTGCCAGCCTCCGACAGCGCCTCGATCAGCTCCACCGAATTGGCAAAGCCATCGGGATGAGGCGCAAAAGCGGCGCCCATGCCTTCTGGCGGATCGCCGCGCAGGGCTACGATATGATGCACGCCCGCAGCGGCGTAGGAATCCGCCACGTCCAGTACTTCCCCCTTGGTCGCCGACACGCAGGTCAGGTGCGCCGCCGGGCGCAGTGCCGTGTCACTGGCAATCCGCTTCACCGTGTCATGCGTGCGTTCGCGCGTTGACCCGCCGGCGCCGTAGGTGACCGACACAAATTCTGGCGCCATAGGCTCCAACCGCTGCACAGTCTCCCACAGGCGCGTCGCCATGGCTTCGCTCTTCGGCGGGAAGAACTCGAACGACACGGACGGCGCCGTATTCTTCTGACGGTTGGCAATCGAAAGACTGCTCATACTTTGGCCTCCTCAGGCAGGGCCGGCTTATCAGCAACCCAGATATTGACCACCAGGCCCGGGCCAGAGGCTTCGGGCGGCGCGAATGAAGCGGGCGCGGACAGATTCATCTGCGCATCCTGGGCCCAGGCTTCCATGTTATCGTTCCGCATCCCGAGCCGGTGGTGCCCGTGTTCGGAGCGCAGGAATTCGAGATCATGCGCGGCAAAATCAACCACGAGCAGGCGCCCGCCGGGTTTCAGCACCCGGCTCGCCTCGGCAATCACCCTGCCCGGCGCATCCATGAAGTGCAGCACCTGGTGGATAATGACGAGATCGGCCGACGCATCCTCAAACGGTGCAGACGTCACATCGCCCTGGCGCACACGGGCACCCGTTATGCCTGCGCGCTCAAGATTGGCGCGCGCCACGGTCAACATCTGGTGGCTGAGGTCGATGCCTTCGGCCTCGCGCGCCAATGGTGCAAACAGCGCCAGCATGCGGCCGGTGCCTGTGCCGAAATCAACAACCCGCTCAAACGGTCCGGGCCCCGCCATGTCCAGAAGGGCCGCTTCAATGGCCTCGTTCGGATAGTGAAGCGAACGGATCGTGTCCCATGTCCCGGCCAACTCCGAAAAATAGGACTCAGCCGAGGCCGCACGCAGGGATGTCACTTCTGCAAGCTGCTCCGAATCGCGCTGGAATGTCGGTGAACCGACTGCGATCTGCTCGAACAGGGAATCGAGAAAGGCCCGCCCGTCGCCGCGGCTGGCCGCGCGATAGAAAACAAATGAGCCCTCCGGCATACGCTCAACCAGTCCCGCACTCGTCAGGGCCTTCAGATGGTGAGATAACCGTGGTTGGGACTGCGCAAGGACCTGCACAAGCTCACCAACCGACAAGTCCCGCCCACGCAATAGCGCCAGGATGCGCAGTCGCGTCGGCTCGCCCGCTGCACGGAGCCGGTCGAGGATAGGAGCGAGATCAGGCTTCATATCATTATATAAACATGGGTTTATATGTTCTGCAATATACATTTCATGTGTTCATGCAGAATGAATTTACCAAACTGTGTGTTGATGGAGCGGTTTCGAATTACCATTCTAATAATCCAACCCAACCTCCCAGAGGGCTTTCCTCATGCAAATACGTTTCCTTGGCGCCGCCCTGACACTGGGTTTGGGCGCTTGCGCATCGGCTCCCCCACCCGAACCCGGCACGATTGCTGACCCCTATGAAGGCTTCAATCGCCAGATGTTTGCCTTCAACAACGGTGTTGACCGCTACGCACTGGAGCCCGCTGCCAATGTCTATGAGACGGTGACGCCCTCATTCGCGCGTGACCGCGTCGGTGATTTCCTGAGCAACCTCAAATCGCCTGTCATCTTTGTGAATGACGTGCTGCAGGCCGAGCCGGGGCGCGCAAGCGACACGTTCTTCCGTTTCACCCTCAACACCACGATCGGGCTCGTCGGCCTGTGGGATGCGGCGAATTATTTCGGCCTCAAAGGCCACTCCGAAGACTTTGGCCAGACGCTCGCGGTCTGGGGCGTCGACAGCGGACCATACCTGGTCATGCCCCTCCTCGGTCCGACAAACCCCCGCGATCTGCTCGGAACCGGTGTCGATGTGGCATTCGATCCATTGAACTGGACCGAATTCGAAGGCCAGCCCGATCTCGACGACCAGATCGCGCTGGGCCGCCGTGTTCTGGGCGGCCTGAACGCCCGCGTCGAATTTGATGATCAAATCAGGACCCTCAACGAGCAGCCGGAACCCTACATCGCCCTTCGTAGGATTTATTCATCTCAGCGTCAGGCAGACATCCGTAATGGTAAGCCGGTCGATGACGCGGATGCGTACGAAGATCTCCCTGATTTTGACTAATTTGGGACTTAGCAAGGCGCTTACTAAAAGCAGGAGCAGTCGCTTGAAACGCATTATCACACTAGGTCTGGCCATGGTTGGTCTGGCTCTCACCGCTTTGCCTGCAGCAGCAGACGCAAAGACAGAGGCTTACGTCCAGACCAATGCGAGCGAAGTCCTGGCAACGCTGAACGACCCGGCTTTGACCGCTGAGCAGCGGACAAAGGCGTTCAGCGTGTACATGGACAAGTTCACCGACCTCGACGCCGTCTCCAACTTCGTTATTGGCAAATATAGCCGCCGCTTTACTGACGCGGAACTTGCTGCCTATCGCAAGGCATTCCGCGCCTACGCCCTGGCTGTCTATGAATCTCAGCTTGATGACTATCGCGGCAAGGCAGTGATCGTGAAGGATTCCGTTGATCGTTCAGCCGATGATTCCATCGTGAATACGGTCATCAAGCGTCAGGACGGCAAGGATATGGATGTTCGCTGGCGCGTACTTTACCGCGACGGCAAATATCAGGTCGTCGATGTAGCCCTCAATCTCGACGGAAACCTGATCTGGCTTGGCATAGAACAAAGGGCCCAATTTATTGCCCTGCTCGACCGCTCGAACGGGTCGGCTGAAGTATTAATCAACAAGATCGAGAGCATGACCGCTGAGCTGAAAACGTCAAAACGCAGCTAGATTCTGTTAAACTTTATACGTTTCAGTGCATTAACCTGCCTTTCCCGGAAAAATTCGCGATTTAGTCATATAGTTGGACTACAATTCGGGAATTGAATGGTCAGTGCGGCGTTTACCTCACAATTTGGCGTGTCTGGCCCGTTTCCTGCACACCCCGGTGGTGATTTCCGGATGGGTACAACGTTGCGATGAGAGTCTCAGTTTACAAAGACAGGTATCCTACGTCCTTCGTGGTGCCCCGTCGTAGCGGGCATCAGATCAATAGTCGTTTGTTCCTGCCCTTCGACAAGCTGTTGAACAAGCTCGACGGCATCGCCTGGATGGCGCCTTTTCACAACGCAGATCTGGTTCACGCCTTCAACCGCGTGCCCATCGGCGAGCGCAAATATGTCATCTCGTTCGAGAGCCATCTTCCCCGCCGGTTCAGCATTGCACGGGACAATGCCTATACGGACTGGATGACGCGCGAGATCTCGAGCCGGCATTGTCGCCGTATCATTGCCCTGTCCCATTACGCCCGTAATCAGTTCATCGACCAGACCAAGGACGCGTGCACAGCGGAAGCCCTGAAGGGCAAATTACTGGTGCGCCACCCGAACGTGGTCATGGGGCCTGAGATCGATCCGCTCGCTGCAGAGCTGAGAGACGGTCGTATGGACGAACTTGTGATCACCTTCGTCGGTGCCCACTTTGCGCGCAAGGGTGGTTGCGTCGCGGTGAAGCTCGCTCAAAAGGCGCTTGAACAGAACCTGCCCGTACGCATTCAGATCGTGTCGTCCCTCACGGTTGGCGCATCGGTCTGGACAGACCCGACCTCCGAAGCTTTCTTCAAGCCCTACATGGATCTGCTGGACCTGCCCAATGTCACGCGCTTTGAAGGCCTGCCAAATGGCGCCGTCCGCCAGATGCTGGGCCGCTCGCACTTCGGCTTTCTCCCGACATTCTCCGATACGTTCGGCTATTCAATCATCGAGGCGATGGCGGAACACACGCCCTCAATCGCCACGCCGGTTCAGGCGATCCCGGAATTTGTGAAGGACGGATTGAACGGCCTGATGCTGCCACTTGATGTCGATGAGCTCGGCCACTGGAAGCAGCCCGTCGGCGTCAAGCATAATGAAAAGGCCTACGAGGACTTCTTTGCGGACGAAATCGAAAAGCTGGCAGATCACGCGCTGGCGGCAATCCGTCCATATATCGGCGCGCCCGAAAAGCTGTTGCCCCTGCGCCGCGCAGCCCGTTTGACGGCCGAGAAGATGTTCTCCCCCGCCGTTTCGGGGGCCTTTTACGACCCCTTCTATGACCGCGTTGCGTCCGAAAAGCCCTCCACCGACCCGAAAAATGACCCGCTGGATGTGTCATCGCCGACGATTTCGGATATCGAAGACCAACTGGCCTGACGGCGACCCAGGCAAACCTGCGGAACACATGCGCCGCTCATGCCTTTACAGCACATGGCTGAGGGAAACGGCGCGATGGCCATAATGACCAAACGATTGATGCACTTGCTGGCTGGCCTTTGCCTGCTGGCCATCATGCCCACGCTTCAGACGCACGCGCAGGCCCCCGTCGAACAGCCCGCGCCGCAAATCGTCCAGACCGGGAGCGACACCCCTTCTGACAAGGCCATCGAAAGCCGCATCGAGGCGATCTTTTCGGAGATCGAGTCCCTCAAAAGCGTTGAGGTCGATGTCCGCGAGGGCGTGGTCACCCTGTCGGGCGGCGTTTCGAATTCCGCCGCCGCGACGCGCGCGATCGACATAGCCGGTCGACTCGTGGGCGTCGTGACCGTCGAGGACAAGATTGACCGCACGCTGGACATTGAAGGCAACGTCTCCCCCCTCGTCGACACATTCCATGCCCGGCTCAAGAGCTATTACCGCGCCCTGCCCCTGCTCGGTCTTGGCCTCGCGCTCTTCCTGATCATCAGTCTGCTAGGCCACCTGCTGGCCAGCTGGATGTGGCTGTGGCGCCGGCTGCTGCGCAACGTGTTCCTCGCCGAACTCGTCTCTCAGGCCGTCCGAGTCGTTGCCATCGGTATCGCGCTCGTCCTCGCGCTCAGCCTGGTTGGCGCAACTGCCCTGATGGGTACCCTACTTGGGGGGATAGGTGTGCTCGGTATCGCGGTGGGCTTTGCGGTGCGTGACAGTCTTGAGAACTATATCTCGTCCATCATGCTCAGCCTGCGCCAGCCCTTCCGCGCAAACGAGCATGTCGTGATCGGTGATCAGGAAGGCAAGGTCGTCCGCCTCACGTCCCGCGCCACGGTACTGATGACGCTCGACGGCAACCATTTGCGCATCCCGAATGCGGTGGTCTTCAAGGCCGTCATCCTGAACTATAGCCGCAACCCCGAACGCCGCTTCGAGTTCGACCTCGGCGTCGATGCCGAAGACGATCCGGTCGCCGCGATGAACCTCGGGCTCGGCACGCTGGACACGCTGCCCTTCGTGTTGAAACAGCCGGACGCGAGCGCCTTCATCCAGACCGTTGGCGATTCCAATATCGTGCTGCGCTTCCAGGGCTGGGTGAACCAGAACCAGAGTGATTTCAACAAGGCCCGCGGCCTCGCCATCAGCGCCACCAAGGATGCGCTGGAAACCGGCGGCTTCACCCTGCCCGAGCCAATCTACCGCCTGCGCTTTGACGGCCCGGTCGATGCAGCCAAGGTCGTGCAGGACATGGGCGGCAAGACAAATGAGCGCCGCAAGACGGAACGCCCGTCGGTCCCCGCCGGGTCAGAAGCCCTCAGCGTGACGCCTGACGACCATCTCGAAAAGAAGGTCGACGAAGAACGCGCCGAAACCAAGGAGACCGATCTCCTCGATTCCGACAGGCCTGTGGAATAGAACTGCGCCTGCGGTTACCGGTTATTGCGCGAGTGCGTAAACGTCAGCGGCGGACCATATGCCAGAATCGCAGCTCAATAACGTCTGGGAAAAACCGGCATTCTGCTTTCTGGCTTTCACCAGATAGCTCGCCAATGCTGCGACACCCTTCGTCGCAGAAGCTGGCGTTCGGGCATACCTATCCCTGTCCAGAACAACGGCATAGTAGGGCGCCGTATCGGCGTCACATGATTCAGGAAGCGACAGATGGCCAGTCGCCAAACCTGAAACAGCCGATACGAACTCAATGTCATTATCCGTCTGTATCTGAAGTTCATCAACACGTTCGCGCGTGTTTTCAAACGCAAGCGCATATAGTTCGCTTTCCTGCATATCGACATCGCCTAACATCTCTTTAGTCACAGCCGCGAGACTATCCGGGCTATCGAGTGCCAGCAGGACGACCATGTCACCAGCGAAGGGCTTCTTTACGACTGGAATGGCCGGTACGCCGGGTATGCTTTCGCCATATCCTGCTGGCCGCAACAGGACGACGATGCGTTCGCGAAAATCATCGGGCATCAAACCGATCTTATCCTGGTCTGTCAGTGATGCGACCGACACAGACACAAGCCTGGCTATCACCGCGTCCTTGGCTGAAGGGTCGGCCAGATAAGCTTCATACATGTTGTCGGTAAGAAAGGTGTGGGTCTGGCAGTCTTCCGAATTCGCTCCGAAACTGAAACTGCCATCGTCTATCTGCTCAACGCACGCAACCTGCTCGTTCGCCTTCACCGCAGACATCGCCTCTTGGGTGAAACTAGCTCGCGAAAGATGTTCGCGCTCTACGGAATGCTCGTCACTGTCCGCCGGGCTACAGGCCGCAACCATTAATCCGATCGCTGAAATGATCCACCGCATCAACCTCTCCCCAATACAATCGAAGTGAGTTGATGCGAAAGATCCTACAAACGCAACCTATACTAGCGTCCGAACTTCTTAAATTTCAGGCGCTTCGGATTAACCGCGTCTTCGCCAAGGCGGCGCTTCTTGTCTTCGAGGTAGGACGAGAAATCGCCCTCGAACCATTCGACATGGCTGTTGCCCTCGAAGGCGAGGATGTGCGTGGCCATACGGTCAAGGAACCAGCGATCGTGCGAGATGATAACGGCGCAGCCGGGGAAATTGTCGAGGCCTTCTTCGAGGGCCTGCAGCGTTTCCACGTCAAGGTCGTTGGTCGGTTCATCGAGGAGGAGCAGGTTGTGGCTGCCCTTGAGCATCTTGGCGAGGTGGACGCGGTTGCGCTCACCGCCTGAGAGCAGGCCGACCTTCTTCTGCTGGTCGGTGCCCTTGAAGTTGAAGGCGCCGACATAGGCACGCGACATGACCTGCACACCGCCGAGGTCAATCATGTCCGTACCGCCCGAGATTTCCTCCCAGACGTTCTTGCCCGGATCGAGTTTGTCACGGCTCTGGTCGACATAACCGATCTTCACGGTCTCGCCGACGCGCAGGCTGCCCGAATCCGGCTTTTCCTGATCGAGGATCATCTTGAACAGCGTGGATTTACCGGCGCCGTTGGGGCCGATGACGCCAACAATGCCGCCCGGCGGCAGTTTGAAGTCGAGGTCTTCGATCAGCACGTTCTCGCCAAAGGCCTTGTTCAAGCCCTCCGCTTCCAGCACGACGCCGCCAAGGCGCGGGCCGGGCGGGATGCGGATCTGCGCGGTCATCACCTGCTCGCGCTCGGCCTTGGAGGCCATTTCCTCATAGGCATTGATACGGGCCTTGGATTTCGCCTGACGGGCTTTCTGGCCGGAGCGGACCCATTCGAGTTCCTTGGCCAGCGTGCGCTTGCGGCCGGTATCCTCGCGGGCTTCCTGCTCCATCCGCTTGGCCTTCTGTTCGACCCAGCCGGAATAATTGCCCTGGAAGGGCACGCCGCGGCCACGGTCCAGCTCGAGAATCCAGCTGGTGATATCGTCGAGGAAATAACGGTCGTGGGTCACGAGGATGACGCAGCCGGGGAAATTGATCAGGTAGTTCTGCAGCCACGCGACGGTTTCAGCGTCGAGGTGGTTGGTCGGTTCATCCATCAGGATCATGTCGGGCTTCGACAGCAGCAGCTGGCAGATCGCCACGCGGCGGGCTTCACCGCCTGAGAGGGCGGACACGTCGGCATCGTTCTCTGGGCAGCCAAGCGCTGTCAGCGCCATGTCGATCTTGGAATCGATGTCCCATGCATCGGCAGCGTCGATCTGCTCCTGCAGCTTGGTCATCTCTTCCATCAGCTCGTCGGAATAGTCTTCGCCGAGCTTTTCGGAGATGGCGTTGAACTGTTCCAGCATCTGCTTTTCAGGGCATTTGGAAGCGACGTTCTCGAACACGGTGAGCGTCGGGTCGAGCTTCGGCTCCTGTGGCAGGTAGCCGACCTTGATGCCGTCAGCGGCCCAGGCCTCGCCCTGATAATCCTTGTCCTCACCCGCCATGATGCGCAGCAGGGTCGACTTACCCGAACCGTTGACGCCGACGACACCGATCTTGGCATCCGGCAGGAAGTTCAGGTGGATGTTCTCGAACACCTTCTTGCCGCCAGGATAGGCCTTTGTGAGGCCTTGCATGTGGAAAACAATCTGGGGACCGGCCATGGCGCGTATTCCTGTTCGAGCGGGAGGGAGAATGCGCTCTACTCGCGCGCGCGCAGCGGAAAATCAAGCCGTCAATGGCAATGCTAGTCCTGAAAACCCCAGCTGATGAGGCCTTCCTGTTCCAGCATTTCCAGCCATGTGCGGTCGTGACTCGGGAAAATGGTGAGTTCCGGATTGGCCTCCCAGAGGTCGTGCAGGGCGCGGATCTGGTCCTTGACGGCCGTGCGGTCCTCGTTCGGATCGATCACGGCATACTGGGTAAAGACCGGGCGCATCACCAGTTCGTCGAGCGAGGTCATGGTCCAGACGATATCGCCGATCATCAGGTATTCATGGCCATTCTCCAGCGTGATGAAGACCATCTGGCTGCCCGCCGTATGGCCGGGCACGGGGATCGCCACGACGCCCGGCGCCACCAGCTGAACCGAACCATCGAGACGCGGGGCAACATCGCGCACGGCTGGCGCCAGCTCGCCAATCGCAAACTGCGGCATGGCGGCAATCTGCGGCGCGTTGAGCACAAGGCGCGGGGCCAGTGCCTCCGGCTGGGGGTGGCGCGCGATGGCCATGACATGATCGAGGTGCTCGTGCGTGATCAGCACCTGGTCGGCGCGCAGCATGGCCGCCGTCAGCCGGTCATAGGCGGCATCGTCAAACGACCAATCCTTCGGGGCGGCCACCATGCCTTCGGAGGTCTGGCGGTCGAGGGCGCCGCCGATGATTATGGTCTTGTCCGGATAGACCAGCTGGACGGAATTATAACTGGTCTGCCATTCACCGCCGAACGCGCCAGCGCGGGCCGCGATCATCGGTGCGGAATCGCGAGCGACTTCCAGTACGCGCACCTGGGTCGGTAACGTGCCACCGCCTTCGCGCAGCACGCTGCGCCATTGATCTATATCCATCAGGCCCGGCGCCGTCTTTGGCGCGTGGCTGAAACCGACGAAAAGCCACCAGCCCGCCGCAGCGGCTAAAACAACAAGCGTGCCGGCGATTCCCAGAATCCATTTCAGCATTATATGTCCTCCCCTTTGAAGCAGGCCTAGCAGCATTCTGAACGGGGTGAAATTTGTTTATGGTTCAGAGCCTTTAGCCCCATGCTTGATTTCACGCGCAAATAGCCTCCAATAGCCTTGGGAGTCCCGCTATGAGTGAACCTGTGACACAGGCCGGAGCGGCCGATGACGACATGAGCCGCGCGTCCGGCTGGGACGCACTGCTGGACGATCTGTTCGGCCTGAATGTCCGGGCGCTGGCCTCGATGTGGGCGATCCTGGCAACGCCGCGCAAAGTGTTCACGGCGGCGCGCGATGCGGACTGGCTGGGCAAGTATACGCCGTCGATCCGGCTGATTTTTACGCTGATCGCCGCGATGGTGTTCCTGCGCTTCCTCTGGGGCGGCGAGGACAGCGCGCTCCATCAGATGACGAAGGCAGGGCTCACGGATTCCGATGTGCTCGGACATGGCGACATGGACAGGTTCACGCAGGATTATCTCGGCCTGTGGCTGGTCCTGTTCCCGTTCAGCTATTTCGGGGTCCATGCGATCATCGCGCTCCTGATGCGAATCTGGGGCAAGGGCACAAGGGCGCCGGTGAGGCTGCGTCTCTATTTTGCGGCCCTTCTGCCGGGATTGCTGCTGGGCGTGCTGTCGACGCTGATGATCCCTTTCGTGGACATGCAGACCTTTGAGGCGATGCTTATCCCGTCGCTGGCCCTGACCGCTCTCGTCTATGTCCTGACCGTCTTCCGGGGACTCAGCGGTGCCATGGAGGCGCCCGCGCGCGCATGGCGTGCAGCCCTGTTCGGTGTCATCGCGCTAACGGGCGACCTGCTGATAACCGTCGCAACCTTCATCGTGGATTATGCCTGGCTGTATGAGCGCGGGCCGGTCTAGCGGGCGGCGCAGGCCTTGGCGGCCGCGTGTTCCTCGTCGGACATGACGCTTTCGAGCCTTTCAAGCTCTGCCCCTGCCCCTGCATTGCCGAGGCGTTCAGCTTCCCGGAACCAGTGCCACGCGGCGATGAAATCGGACTCGCCCCAATGGCCGCCGGCATGGGCGATGCCGAGATTGAAGGCGCAGCGGCTGTCGCCCAGTCGGGCCCCGCGTGTCCACCATTCGCGGGCAGAGTTGAATTCCTGATCGCCGCCCGTTCCGGTCATCATCATGGCGCCCAGATGGGTGATCGCGTCGACCTCGCCATCTTCAGCCGCAAGCAGGAACAGGGTGCGCGCGCGGGGCAAATCCTTCTCGCCGCCGAGGCCGCGCACCAGCATGAAACCGAGATTGAAGCGCGCCGTGGGCAGGCCGGTTTCGGCCGCCTGATGGTAATAGGCACGGGCCGCAGAGAGGTCCTTGTGGACCCCCCGACCGTGATGGAGCATGGTTCCGAAATTGTTGGCCGCCGCTGCGTGGCCGGCATTTGCCGCCTTACGCATCGCTTCAGCCGCTTTCACGAGCGACTCGCCCCCCTCACCGCCAGCGAGCAGTGCCTGAGCGTGTTCGTAGATGGCGTTCCCCTCATCCATGACTGCACTTTAATTCAGGTCTTCAACCTGACCAGACAGGAAACACAGTTTCGCCACAAATTATCAATCTGTGCGCGATTTCCGGGCGACGGGATGACACACGCCCGATGATCGCTAGTGTGCGCTACAGAACACGCGGAGAGCCCCATTGCCTGAATCCCCTGCAGTCCTGACAATTGAACGCCTTTACGGCTCGCCTTCCCTGTCGGGCCCGGCTCCACGAGGGGTAAAATTCTCGCCGGATGGCCAGCGCGTGACCTTCCTGAAAGGCCGCCCGGACGAGCAGGACCGGTTCGATCTCTGGCAGTTTGACGTGAAAACGGGCCTGCAGAGCCGCTTGATTGATTCGCAGCTGCTTCAACCTGTCGAAGCAGAACTCTCGGAATTGGAGAAAGCGACGCGCGAGCGCAAGCGGATTGCAGGCGCAAAAGGCATTGTCGATTACGATTGGGGCACGGCCGACACGCTGCTCGTGCCGATGGGCGGGGACCTGTTCCTCGTGACCCTTGGCGAGGGGGCGCCGCAGGTGCGCCAGCTGACCGGGAACGACGCGTTCGAGACGGATGCGAAAGTCTCGCCGGCCGGGCGGTATGCCAGCTTTGTGCGTGACGGGGCGCTCTACGCAATTGACCTGCCCAGCGGTGAGGAGACCCTCCTCTCCGCCGCCGCCGAGCCGGACAAGGCGATTTCCTATGGCGTTGCCGAATTTGTGGCCCAGGAAGAGATGCATCGTTTCACCGGTTACTGGTGGAGCCCGGACGACCGCTATGTCGCCTATACGTGCGTGGATGAATCCACGGTGGATATCATACCACGCTTCGACATAGAGGCGGATAAGGTCAGCGTCATCGAGCAGCGCTATCCGCGCGCCGGGCGGCCGAATGCCGTGGTCGACCTGTTCGTTCGCGACATGGCGACCGGAGAAACGACCGAACTGAAATGGCGGAAAGACGATTGGGGGGCCGCGACCGACCAATACCTCGCGCGGGTGAACTGGCTGCCGGATGAAGACTTGGTCGTCCAGAGCGCCGACCGGAACCAGAAGACCCTCAGCCGCACCCGCTTTGCCAACCCGGACTGGTCTGCGTCCCCGATGGGCGCCGAGACGCAGCCCTGCTGGATCAACCTCAACAGTGACTGGCTTCCCTTCGCACCCGAGCCCCGCAGCACCCACTCGACGCAACCGGTCCATGTGCTGACGACAACCGAGGCCAGTACCTATCGCCATGTCGCCTGCATGAACCGCCTCGGTGATCTTCATGCCGTGACCGAAGGCGACTGGGCCGTTGATCGCGCGCTTGCCTTCCTCAAGGAAGATGATGCCGTGATATTCACGGGCTATGCCGACACCCCCCTCGAACGCCATCTCTATTCCGTGCCGCTACATAGCGGTGCCCCCGCCCGCATAACAGAGCCCGGCAAGACCTGGGCGATCACCATGGCGCCAGACGGCAAGTCCTTCGTCGGCACCAGCTCCTCGCCGGGCCAGCCGCCGCAGGTCGGGCTGTACAGGGCCGACGGGTCGCTGATTGCGTGGATCGAGGAAAACGCACTGGACGAAAACCATCCCTATGCGCCATTTCTTGCCAATCATTCCGAACCGGAATTCGGGACGCTGAAAGCCGAGGACGGGCAGGACCTCTATTATTCGATCCTCAAACCGCCGCACTTTGACCCCGCCAAAAAGTATCCCGTCATCGTCGAGGTCTATGGCGGGCCGCATGTGCAGACCGTGGTGAATGAATGGGCCCGCGTGTCGGATCAGTTCTATGCGCGTGAGGGATACATCCTCTTCCGGCTGGACAATCGCGGCTCGGCTAACCGGGGCAAAATGTTCGAGGACGTCATCTATCGCCGCACAGGCGGGCCGGAAGTGCGCGACCAGCTGGTCGGCATCGACTGGCTGAAAAGTCAGCCTTTCGTGGACGCGAGCCGCATCGCCATTCAGGGCTGGTCATATGGCGGCTACATGACGCTGATGACAGTGCTGCAGGCCCCTGAAGGCACATTCGCCGCAGCCGCCGCCGGCGCGCCCGTCACCGACTGGCGGCTCTATGACACGTTCTATACCGAGCGCTACATGGACACGCCGGAAGACAATCCGGATGGCTATGACGCGTCCAGCGTCTTCCCCCATGTCGACAATCTGACAACGCCGCTGCTGCTGATGCACGGCATGGCGGACGACAATGTCACCTTCGACAACACGACCCGCCTGATGGCCGCGCTGCAGCAGAAGGGCAAGCGTTTCGAGCTGATGACCTATCCCGGCCAGCGCCACGGCATTCGCGGCGAGAAAGTGCAGGTGCACCTGATGAAAACGCGCATGGCGTTTCTGGAGCGGCATTTAGGAAGTAATGGAAAGTGAAGAGACTAGCACTCACATTGGCCGCTCTAGTGTCGGTGCTCGAACTGACACTCCTATTTGGTGGATTTCGAATCTTGCTTTCAGAACAGCGCATTCCGAAAGGCGAAGTCATTCCGGTGGAGAGCCACGATACAGCGGGGCAAGATGTTTTGGTGTGCAGTTACTTTGATGGTCGAGCGATAAGGCGATCAGTTTTTTGGTACTCAGCCAACAACGTCATGGGCAGAGATTCCTGCCGCTTCTTCATTAGAGAGATTTAGCAATGAACAACGCCTTCAAAAGAACTCTCCAATCATGATCAAACCCTGGAAGACGCTCGACAGCCACCAGACCTTCAAGGACAAGTTCCTGTCGCTTCGCACAGATCGCTGCGAGCGGGACGATGGCTATGTCGTGCCGACCTATCATGTGCTGGAATTCACCGAATGGGTGACGCTGATCCCCGTCACCGATGAAGGCAATGTGGTGCTGATCCGCGAGTATCGGCATGCGGGCGGCGTTGTGCTACTGGGTGTGCCGGGCGGCGTGATGGATCCGGGCGAGACGGACGCAGAGGCGGCGGGGCGGCGCGAGCTGCAGGAGGAGACGGGCTATACCGCGCGCGCGATGGTGCATGTCGGCACCTGCTTTGCGAACCCGGCGCTGCAGAACAATCAGGTTCACTATTATCTCGCCATGGGCTGCACGAAGACGCACGCGCAATCGCTCGACCCGAACGAGGAGATCGAAGTGCTGGAAATGCCGTATGAGGAATTTCTTGCCTACGAAAATCTCGGCGCCCAGCACGGCCTTCACGCGGCGGCATTGTTTTACACCGAGCGCTATTTCGGCAAGCATCCGGATAAACGCCCCTAGACGCGCCAATAAGAGGAAACCCCATGCCAGCCTTCCAGCCCACCGCCGACCAGTTCCGTGCCTTCCGCGATGACCCGTATGACGGCCCCGTCGCGCAGGTGAACCTGCTCAAGTTCCGCGTGAAGGCGGAATATGGGCCGGACGACCCGGAGCATGGTGAGGCGATCAGCGGCGAGGCGGCGTATATGCGCTATTCCGAGGCCTTCACCGAGGCAGCGAAAGAAGTCGGCGGCTCGACCCTGCTGCTGGCCTCGACCGAACGCTACTTCATCGGACAGGGCGACTGGGATGGCGTGCTGGTGAACCACTTCCCGACGCGGCAGGCCTTTATCGCGACGCTGAACCACAAGGATTACAAGTCCATGTCGCGTCACCGCGAGGCGGGCCTGCTGTGCCAGGAGCTGATCGTGACGCGGCCGAGCTGGGTGAGTGGAGAGAAGCTGTGAGCGGCTATGAGGTCTATGGCGCGCTCGGCTCGCCCTATTCGATGAAGGTGCGCGCCGCGATGCGGGCGAAGCGCCTGCCCCACACATGGACCGGCATGACGGGCGAGGAGCGCGGGCAGATCATGCCGAACGTGAAGGCGCCCGTCATCCCGGTGATCAAGCGGCCCGATGGGACGTGGACGAATGATTCCACGCCCTTCCTGCTCTCCATTGAGGGAGAGGGACGCCCCTTGCTTCCGCCGGACCCGGCGCAGCGCTTTGCCTGCCTGCTGCTGGAGGATATGGCGGACGAATGGTTCATGAAGGCCATGTTCCACTATCGCTGGTTCTATGAGGACGACGCCGAATGGTGCGCCAACTGGCTGATCTTCGACACGCTGCCCAATGCGGGGCGCGCAGAGGTCGAGAAAACCGCGGCCGGCATTCGCGCCCGCCAGATTTCGCGCATGGCGCTTGTCGGCTGTACGCCGGAGACCGCGCCGCTGATCGAGGCGAGCTGGAAGCGGGCAAACCGGGCGCTGGAGGCGATGGCGCTGGGGCCGACGCGCTTCCTGTTCGGCGATGCGGTGTCGCTGGCGGACCTCGGCTTCTACGGCCAGCTGAAGGTCATGTCCTATGACCCGACGCCGATGGCCTGGCTGCGCGCCGAGACGCCTTACCTCTATCGCTGGCTGGACCATGCCGATGATGCGGGCGGCGTTGAAGGCGACTGGGCGGACGGGCTCAGCGAGCCGGTGAAGGACCTGCTGGCGATCTGCGGCGACACCTACCTGCCCTTCCTGCAGGCCAATGTTGACGCGCTGGCGGCGGGGGCGGAGACGTTCAGCCTGACCGTCGAAGGCGGGCGCTATGAGCAAGGCGTGTTCAAGTATCAGGCAAAATGCCTTGAGGCGCTGAAGCGCGAATGGGCCGCACTGGACAGCGATGCCAAGGCAGCCCTTTCTGCCGCCATTGGCAAAGGAGCCTCCCTGCTTGACTGACACGACATCGCCGATCAGCCGACTGCTGCATTACCGCACCGAGCGCCTCGCAAAGGGCCAGCCGGTGGCGCTGCCAATCCATGCCTCATCCACGTTCCACCTGCCCGGCGACCCGGACGGCAGCCATTTCTATGGCCGCAATGGCAACCCGACCGTGGAGACGGTGGAGGCCGAAATCGGCATTCTGGAGGCGGCGGACGTGGTCTGCTTCCCGTCGGGCATGGCGGCGATTGCCTCGGTTTTCTATTCCGTGCTGCGGCCGGACGACACGATTCTGGTGCCGTCCGATGGCTATTACAATGTCCGCAACCTGCTAGGTGCCCAGTTCGAACCGATGGGCGTGACGATACGCACCTGTCCGACGGCGGAGATGGCCAATGCGGATTTCAAAGGCTGCAAGCTGGTGCTGATCGAGACGCCGTCCAATCCCGGCCTCGCAGTGTGCGACATCGCCAAAGTCGCCGGACGCGCGAAAGAGGCGGGCGCTCTGGTCATGGTCGACAACACGACGGCCTCACCGCTGATCCAGCAGCCGCTGGACCTTGGCGCCGATTTCAGTGTCATGTCGGACACCAAGGCCATGGCAGGCCATTCGGATGTGCTGTGCGGCCATGTGGCCACGCGCGACCCGAAACTGTTCGAGGCGGTGAAGACATGGCGGCGGCTGGCCGGGGCGATCGTCAGCCCGTTCGACGCCTTCCTGCTGCATCGCGGGCTGGCCACGGTGGAGGTGCGCCTCGCCCGGATGAATGCCAATGCGCTCGCCGTGGCCGGGGCCGTTCAGGGCCACAAGGCGGTGAAGGCCGTGCATTATCCCGGATTGGGGAATGACCCGTTTCATCAGGTGGCGCTGAAGCAAATGAACGGTTTCGGGCCGATTGTGAGTTTTGAACTCTCCGACAAGGCGAGTGCGGAGCGCTTCATCGCCGACTGCCACCTCCTCTCGCCGGCCACCAGTTTTGGCGGCGTCCATTCGAGTGCGGAGCGCCGAGCCCGGTGGGGCGACGAGGTACCGGAGGGTTTCATCCGCTTCGCCGCGGGCATTGAGCCGACCGCTGATCTTGTGGCCGCCGTGACACAGGCCCTCGACACACTGTCCTGAGACGGACCGGTTCCCGTGACATGTCCCAAAATCTGGTATAGTTCTTGCGAATTGCAGGTGGGAACCACGCAATGAAACGTCTTAGTATAGTACTCTTTTTTGTTCTGGTCGCCGGAGTGGCCTGGGGCTGGTTCAGATTGAACCAGCCGGCCGCGCCGTTGGAGCGCACCGAACCGCTGCGCATTGCGCAAGGCGTGATCATCGGCGGCGTAGACGACGATAACCCGAACATCCAGGTCTATAATGGTCTGCCCTATGCCACCGCGCAGCGCTGGAGCGCGCCGGACATACCGCCGCAATGGGGCGCCATTCCCCGCGATTCCCGCACCTTCGGCCCCGAATGCCTGCAAGGCCGCGATAGCCTCGCCGGCTTTGTCGATAACATCCTGAAGGGCAATGGCCTGCCCTGGTGGAAACGGTTCGCGGCCGAGAAATATCTCGCCGCGCAGCCCGCCCCGCAGGAATCCGAAAGCTGCCTCTTCCTGAACGTCCGCACAGGCAACATGAGTGGGGCGGCGCCTGCGCCCGTCATGGTGTGGATCCATGGTGGCTCGCACAAGGCCGGCTCGGGATCGTCCAGCTTCTACCAGGCGAACGGCCTCGTCGAAAAAGGCGTCGTTCTGGTCACGATCAATTACCGCCTCGGCGCCCTCGGCTATCTCGCCCATCCGGCGCTGACGGAAGTTGACGGCACGTCCGGCAATTACGGCCTGCTCGACCAGATGGCCGCACTCAAATGGGTACGCCAGAACATTGCCAGCTTTGGCGGCGACCCGAATAACGTCACCGTGTTCGGCGAGAGCGCCGGCGCCGGATCGGTCAGCGAGCTCATGGCCTCGCCGATGTCGGTCGGCCTGTTCGACAAGGTGATCCTCGAAAGCGGATCCAGCAGCGCCAATGCCATCCACCTGTCAAAGTCCCCGCTGGCCAGCGTGCGCAGCGCCGAGGATGTCGGCACCGAATTCCTGTCGACGCTTGCGCCACCTGCCGCAACCGCCGCTGAGCTGCGCGCAATCCCGGCAGCTGCGATCATCTCGCGGGCGAAGGTGCGGGGCGACCTCGGCGACTATTTCCTTCCCGTCGTTGACGGCAAGGTGCTGCCGGAAATGATCGGCAAGGCCATCCGGGATGGCAACGTGCCCCACCTGCCAATGCTGGCCGGCTACAATGCCGATGAAGGCACGCTGTTCTATGACGGCATCCGGTCACCGACCCTGTTGGCTGGCCCGATGACGGGCACACTGGACGAACGCGAAGAGATGCTGGCCGATGTGTTCGGAACCAATCAGGCCAAGGCGCTGCAGTCGCTCTACGGCATGGAAAGCCTGGAGACTTGGGACCAAGGCGCGGTGGACATGCTGGGCGATGACACGTTCGGCGTGCACATGCGCTTCCTCGGCAAGCATAATGCCGATACGGGGCAACCGACCTGGATGTATATCTTCTCGCGCGTCCCGCCATCGAAACACCAGACGCTTGGTGCCTATCATGCGGCCGAAGTGCCGTTTGTTTTCGGCAAGCCCTTTCCGCTGCTGCCGGTGACGCATAGCGACGAGAAACTGACCGAGACGATGGTGACCTATTGGACCAATTTCGCGAAGACGGGCAATCCGAACAGCAATGGCGTGCCGGTATGGCCGCCCTACACATCCGAAACCGATACGTGGATGGAGCTGCGCTATCCGCTGGCGCCGCACCGCGAATTGCGCGCCCGCAAGCTGGACATCCTTGAAGAGAAGCTCAACGAGCGAATCGACATGGTGACCGAAGTGGTGGCTCCGCGCGACATGGCGCTGAACGTTGACCCGCTGGCTGCCGTGTCAGGCGATGAGGAGGCTGTTGCAGATAGCAACTAGGCCTGCCTGATCGACCTCATCGAACGCGTCGAGCGACGTTGAATCGACATCCAGAACCGCCGCCAGTTTGCCGTCGGCATCAAAGACCGGCACGACGATCTCCGAATTGGAGGCCGAATCGCAGGCGATGTGCCCCGGGAAGGCATGCACGTCCGGCACGATGATCGGCTCGCCCGTGGCCGCGACATGTCCGCAGACGCCTCGACCGAAGGGAATGCGCAGGCAGCCCAGCGTGCCCTGATAGGGCCCGACCACAAGTTCAGCCTCCTTCAGCGGGTCAACCACATAGAATCCGGTCCAGAAGAAACGCGGCGCCATCGCCTGCGCGAGGATGCAGGCCGCGGTGGCATAACGGGCCGTAATTGAGGTTTCGCCAGCCACGACGCTGTCGATTTCCGCCTTCAACTCGCGATAGTGCTCTGCCTTGTCCATATTTCGCCTCATCCTTGCCGTGGAGCGGCTATATCGGGTGGATGGCCCGATAGGGCAATAGGTCGTTGAAGCGGCGCGCAACCTCTGGAATAGTCTGCCAGACGCGCAGGCAAACGGGGTGCCTGAAGCAGGAGGGTCGACACGTGAGCATTCCGGTCCGGATGGGAGCCTTGCTCGCGCTTTGCGTCGCGATGGCCTCGCCCGTGGGACTGGCGCAAAACACGCTGCCGGACATGACGCCCTCACCAACGACCGGCGGACTGCACGATGACAGCGTCGATACCTATGATGACGACGCCTATGTCTATGATGAAGACGACGATTACGGCCCGCAGACAGACCTTGAGGCGCTGGAGCAGGCCCATGCCGCCTACCTGAAGAAGACGGATCTTCAGCTGAAGCGGCCGGAATATGATGCGCCGCCCGAGGATTTCGAGCCGCCCAAGCCGCCGCCGCGCTGGTTGCAGGCGATCTTTGAATTCCTGGGAAATCTCGGGCCAGTCCTGCAAGTGATCTTCTGGATTGCTGTGGCACTGGTTGTCGCCGGCGTGCTGTATTTCCTGTTTGGCGAGGCGCTGCGCGTGCGCTTTGGCCGTGACGGCAAGGGCAAGGTGGATAATCCCGATGACGTGCTTCCCGACCTGCGGCCCGATACGCAGGAAGCGCTGACCCTGCTGGAAGAGGCCGATGCGCTGGCCAGGGCGGGCAAATTTGCCGAGGCCGTGCACCTGCTCCTCTTCCGCTCGATCAACGATATCCAGCAGCGCCTCGAAGGCGGTGTGCCGCGCTCGCTGACGGCGCGGGAGATTGGCAGCCTTCGCCACCTGCCGGAGCGGGCAAAGCGCGGCCTTGGCCCGATCATCCAGATCGTCGAGCACAGCTTCTTCGGTGGACGGGACGTCGACGCGGAAGGCTGGAAGACGGCACGCGAATCCTATGAGCATTTTGCCTTCGGCGAGGGCTGGGCATGAGCGAGACCAATAGCGGCTCTCCCTTCGCGGCGCGGACCGTGGCGATCATGCTGACGATTGCGATTGTCTCGTTCGGCGCGGTGATGGTGCTGGCCGGATGGTCGCCGGAGCTGAGCGACCGCAACCAGGCGGGCGCCCATCCCTTCTCGACCTCTGCCATCGGCTATAATGGCATCGTCCAGCTTCTGGAGGATCAGGGCTATCCCGTGGAAGTCTCGCGGCTGGAAAGCCGGCTGACCAGTCGCGACTGGGGCGTGATGGTGGTGACGCTGCCGGCCTGGGGCGCCAGCGATCTCGAGAATACAGTGCTGCAGCCAACCACGCTGATCGTGTTGCCCAAATGGAACGGCGAGACCGACCCGTTCAACGCGAAGCGCCAGCGCGACACCAAATTCACCGATGCCAGCGCCGTGAATGACCTGCTGGGCAAGCTGAACGTAACCGGCGAGATCGGGCGGATTGATGTGCCGCGCCTGACCGAGACGCCGTTTGGCGACATGAAGCTGAAGCCCGACGTGAAGATGCAAGTGATCAAGTCGGACACGCTGGTCGAGATTGCCGGCACCGAGGACGGCATCCTTCTGGGCAAGATGCCTGACGAGGACACTTATATTCTCGCCGATCCCGACATGCTGAACACGTTCGGCCTGGCCGAGCGCGAGAATGCGCTTTTCGCCGTGCAGCTGATGGACTGGATTCGCTATGACGAAGCCGAGCCGATCATCTTCGATGCGACGCTGCACGGCTTTGTGCGCTCTGAAAACCTGATGCAGATGATGTTCGATATTCCCTATGTCGGCGCGACACTGGCGGCGCTGGCAGCAGCCTTCCTGCTGGGCTGGGCGGCCCTGGTGCGCTTTGGCCCGACCGTGCGCGGGGCCCGCGTGATCCCGCTGGGCAAGCAGGCGCTGGTGGATAATTCGGCCGGCCTGTTCACGATGTCGCGGCGGGAGACTCGTATGGCGCCGGGCTATCTCGCCATGCTGCGGCGGCGGGTGGCGCGCGAGATCGCGGCGCCAAAGACAATGACCGAGGCACAGCTGTCGGACCTGTTCGACCGGCTGGGCCCGGAGGAACAATCCGGCAAACGGTTCTCGCAGATGGAGGCGGGCCTGAGGGCGCCTGCCGCCAACCGCGAGGAACTGATGACAAAGGCCCGCGAACTCTATCGCTGGCGACGCGACATTCTCAGGAGAGGCACACATGAACGTAAGTGACATCAAGGACCTGGCGGCGAAGATACGCGGCGAGGTGCGCAAGGCCGTGGTCGGCCAGGACACGACGGTCGACATATTGCTGACGGCGCTGTTCTCGTCCGGGCATGTGCTGCTGGAAGGCCCGCCGGGAACGGCGAAGACGCTGCTGGCGCAATGCTTTGCCAAGGCGATCTCGCTGGACTTCGGCCGCATCCAGTTCACGCCGGACCTGATGCCGGGGGATGTTCTGGGTACGAACCTGTTCAACTTCCAGACCAATGAGTTCAGCCTGACCAAAGGGCCGATCTTCACCGACCTCTTGCTGGCCGACGAGATCAACCGGACGCCGCCGAAGACGCAGGCCGCGCTGCTGGAAGCGATGCAGGAGCGCAAGGTGACCATTGACGGCGACGCCTATAAACTGAACCCACGCTTCACCGTGATTGCGACACAGAACCCGATCGAGCAGCAGGGCACCTATCCCCTGCCCGAAGCGCAGCTGGACCGGTTCCTGTTCAAGCATACGCTGGCCTATCCGAGCCGTGAGGAAGAGTTCGCCATCGTCGCGCAGCATGGCACGCGCACTGGCATGAACACGCCCGCCTCGTTCGGCATCGAGTCCGCGATCAGCGCGGCGGAGCTGGACACGGCGGTCGATACGGTCGCCGGGGTCAAGCTGAAGGATGATATCATCAGCTATATCGTCGACCTGATCCGGGCGACGCGGGAGACACCCGCACTTGAGACGGGCGCAAGCCCGCGGGCAGCTGCGGCGCTGGCCACGGCGGCGCGGGCACGCGCGGCAATTGATGGACGGGACTTCGTGATTCCGGATGACGTGAAGACGCTGGCTTTGCCTGCGCTGCGCCACCGTATCCTGCTGTCGCCCGGCGCCGAGATCGAGGGCAAGACGACGGACGAAACGCTGGCGGGCATTATCGAGCAGACGGCGGCGCCCCGGTGATTTCGCCAACGCCCCGCGCGATCTTCCTGATGCTGCTCGGCGTGCCGCTGATGCTGGCCATCGCCTTGATGGCGCCGGCGCTCTGGATCGTGTCGGCGGGCTGGATCGTCGGCACGGGCGCACTGATCCTGCTGGACGCAATGATTGGCGCGTCGCTGAGGGCCTATGAGCCGGAGCTGGACATACCGCCGCTGCTCTATGTCGGCGCGAGCGATCCGCTGCCGCTGGTGCTGCGCTTTACGGGCGGGCCGCTGCCGCGCCGGGTGCAGGTGAAGCTGGAGACGAACGCGCTGCTGGAAGACATTCCCGCCAAGGGATTGCGCGGCTGGGAGGGCAATGAGCGGCCCTATGATTTCACGCTGACGCCCAAGCGGCGGGGCCTCGCCAAACTGGTGCGCCTGTGGAGCCGGTGGCAGGGGCCACTGGGCCTGGTGCAGAAGCGGCACATACTGGAACTGGACCGGGATATTCCGGTGACGCCGAACATTCGCTGGGTGAAGGATGAGGCGATCCGTCTGTTTTCGCGCGACGCCGCCTTCGGCATCAAGACGCAGATCGAGCGCGGCGACGGGAGCGAATTTGATGCGCTGCGCGAGTTTTCCAGCGGCATGGACCGGCGGGCCATCGACTGGAAACATTCGGCGCGGCACCGCAATCTGCTCGCCAAGGAATTCCGCACGGAACGCAACCACAATATCGTCTTTGCCTTCGACACCGGGCGGCTGATGAGCGAGCCGATGGGCGGGGTGCCGAAGATCGACCGGGCGATCAATGCGGGCCTGCTGCTCTCCTATGTCTCGCTGCGTCAGGGCGACCGGACAATGTTCTATGGCTTCGATTCCCGGCCCGGGCGGACGACGGGATTCCTGAGCGGGCCACGCGGCTTTCCCAAGGCGCAGGGCATGGCGGCGAACCTCGATTATTCGACCGAGGAAACCAATTACACGCTGGCCCTTTCCACGCTGGCGAGCCGGCTGGAGCGGCGCAGCCTTGTCATCATCTTCTCGGATTTCGTCGATACGATCTCGGCCGAGCTGATGCTGGAGAATGTGAAACGGCTGACCGACCGGCACCTCGTGCTGTTCGCGACGTTCGAGGACGAAGCCCTGTCGGGCATGGTGGATGCACCGCCGGAAACCACCGAGGACGTTACGCGCGCGGTGATCGCCGACGGGTTGCTGGCCGAGCGGGACGTTGTGTTCAGACGCCTGCAGCGGATGGGCGTGCAGATCATCGAGACACGACCCGAGGCCTTTGGCGGCGCGCTGATTTCGCGCTACCTGCAGATCAAGCAGAGGGACATGCTGTGAGAGGCGACACGCTGAAATCCTATCGCTTCCGCGAGGAGCGCGAAGCCGACTGGCGCAAGCTGGACCTGATCCTGACGCGAGCCGAGAATAGCGGTGTCAATGCGCTGAGCGATGACGAGATGACGGCCCTGCCCCGGCTCTACCGGCAGGCGGTGAGTTCGCTGTCGGTGGCGCGGTCGATCTCGCTGGACCAGAACGTCATCACCTATCTGGAGAGCCTGTGCACACGGGCCTATTTCTTTGTCTATGGCGCGCGCACGACGCTGGGCGAACGGATCATGGACTTCCTGCGGCGCGGCTGGCCCGAGGCGGTGAGCGGTGCGGTGGGGCCGACGCTGCTGGCCTTCCTGTTTTTCTTCGGTGGCATCGCGCTCTCCTTCTTCCTGTGCATGCAGGACATGGACTGGTTCTGGACCTTCCATAATGAAAGCCTATTCGACGGGCGCAACCCGGATGCGACGGTCGAGTATCTGCGCTCGACCATTTATACCGATCCGAATGATCACGGGCAGAGTGACCTGGCCGCGTTTTCGGGATTCCTGTTCAACAATAATGCGCAGATTTCGTTGTTCGCCTTTGCGCTGGGCTTTGCCTTCGGCCTGCCGACGGCGTGGCTGCTGCTGTACAATGGCGTCACCATCGGGTCGCTCTATGCCGTGTTCTGGCAGAAGGGCCTCGGCTTTGAGTTCACCGGCTGGCTGATGATTCATGGCGTGACGGAATTGTTCGCGATCACGCTGGCGGGGGCGGCCGGTTTCGTGATCGGCGGGGCGGTGGCGTTTCCGGGCAAGATGACCCGGATGGACTCGGCGCGGGCCGCGGGACAAAAGGCGGCGACCATGGCGATGGGCTGTGTGATCATGCTGGTGATCGCGGCGCTGCTGGAAGGCTTTGGGCGGCAGCTGATCAATTCCGATGTGGCGCGCTACACGATTGCGGGCGTGAGCCTTTTCCTCTGGTGTGCCTATTTCTACCTGCCGCGCGCGGGGCGGGAGACATGACGAACACTGCCGTTCCACCCGGGCGGCCGGGCATCAGCATGGAGGCGGCCCAGCGGCGGCGCGCGCGCCTGGCCGAGCAGATGCGCATCGGCAAGCTGACGCGCACGCTGGTGACGCCGGAGGGCGCGGAGATTCGCCTGAAGCTGGCCACCGTGGCGGAGCGCGCCGGGGCCTTTACCATCGATGTGGCGATCCAGTGGGCCATCGTGATCGGCGTGCTGCTGGGCATGATGTTCACCCTGAACGCCATGGGCATGGACCAGGCGAATTTCGCCTTTGCCTTCTGGATGGTGTTCTACTTTTTCGTCCGGAACTTCTATTACATCTTCTTCGAGATCGGCCGGAAGGCGGCGACGCCGGGCAAGCGGGCGCTCGGCCTGCGCGTGGCGACACGCGATGGCGGACGGTTGACGGCCGACGCTGTGCTGGCGCGCAATTTCATGCGCGAAGTGGAGCTGGGCCTGCCGGTGCAATTCGTTCTGATGGGAATGGTCAGTGACCAGATCGGCGGATGGATAGCGCTGTTCGGGCTGTGCTGGTCCTGCGTGTTCCTGTTCTTCCCGGTGTTCAACAAGGACAAGATGCGGGTGGGCGACCTTCTGGCGGGAACATGGGTGATCAAGGCGCCCAAGGCGCAGCTGATGAGCGATATAACCTCGGCGATCATGACGCCGGAACAGGGCGCGCGCTTTGCCTTCACCCCGGCGCAGACGGATGCCTATGGCATCCACGAGCTTCACGTCCTTGAGGATGTGCTGCGCCAGTCAACGCCGGAGATCAAGCAGCAGGTGGCCGAGCGGATCCGCAACAAGATCGGCTGGGAACGGACGGCGGGCGAAACGGACCTCGCTTTTCTCGAGGCCTATTATGCGGCCCTGCGCAAGCGGCTCGAACAGCGCATGTTGCTGGGCGAGCGGAAGACCGACAAGTTTGATACGGGGCGGTAGACCCTAACCCGGCGGGGCGTGCGCCTTGTAGTGGGCGGCATCATTGGTGAATGCCAGGACATCGCGCAGGTCTTCGTCGAGATGCTTGCGGGCGAGGCCGGGGGGCTTGTCAAAATTGAAGGGAACGGGGCGCGGCGCAGCCTTGGCAGCGCGGCGGGCGAGCAGGCGCGCGAGGCGCTTGGCGTGAGGGTCCGGGTCGCCGAGGACCAGGGTGAGCGCGATGAGGCGGTCCCTGAGCTTGGCGGCGGTTTGCGGCGCGCGGAGGGGTTTGGGCGGCTTTGGCGGCGCAGGCGGGCCATCGAGATAGCGGATGCGGGGGCCGGTGGGCTTTGGGCCACGGGAGGCGGGTTCGGTGAGGCGGAAAACGGCCTTCCGGGGCGCCGCCCCTGCCTGCGCAGGGGACACGGGAGATGGGTGAGTGGGGCGTGGAGCCGTGCGGAATGAGGCCCCGGCTTTGGCCGGGGATGCGGGCGCGAGCGTGAGGGTTGGCGCGAGGAGGTAGAGGAGACGACGGGCGACCGCTTCGGCGGGCTTCAGGATGGCCAGGATTTTCGCGGCGACACCTTTCGGGAGGATGGCGCCGGCGACAGGGCCGAGCAACTCAGCAGCCATGAGCACCACGCGATCAAGCCGCGCCCAGCCTTCGGGCGCCACGATCTCCATGTCCTGTTCGTCGAGCGGAAACATGCGGGCATTGTAGGCACGGTTTTGGCGGGGGCGGAGAAGGGAG